>Ga0209407_1000662_pt1 | contig 42297 bp, 36 predicted proteins | sample AD_JPNHG3_MetaG_FD_184410 | JGI IMG/M metagenome (GOLD analysis project Ga0209407, IMG submission 184410) | Active sludge microbial communities of municipal wastewater-treating anaerobic digesters from Japan - AD_JPNHG3_MetaG (SPAdes) (version 2) | ecosystem: Engineered > Bioreactor > Anaerobic...
AGCAGCTTTATATGTAATTATCGGGGGCAAACCTTTCTGAGGAAAGGTTCTTCCCCCGTACCCCTTTTCCAAAGACTTTTTGCTCCAAATTTTCAGCCTGATATATCCCTTAAAAAAAATTGCTGCTTATCATGCATAGCAGCAAAGGGATATATCAGGCTGAAAATTTAAGGCAAAAGTTTTAGGAAGGGAGTTTGAGGGAGAACCCTTTTTCAAAAGGGTTTCCCTCAATATCACGTGTAAAAACTTCTATAAGGGTACCGTCCTTATAGCTGACGGTGCTGTAATTGCTTATTCAAACTCGTATTCGCCGCTGTAGTTCTTCTTGAACTCCTCGAAAACGTCGTTGAGAAGATCCTCGTCCTCAACTGCAACGAAATCGTCGAACTCGGGATCTTCGGACGGGATTATCTCGAGTATAACAACTCCGTCGTCCTCTTCGTCGAATGGGAGAAGCACTGCGAAAAGTCTCTCGTCATACTGAACGGTATCCAGTATCTCGAAAGATACGTCCTTTCCGTCATCATCGGTAAGGGTTATATAGTTCTCGTTGTCCTCCTCGAGTTCTTCAAGGTTTTTATTTTCCTGATCGTTCATGTTAGTATCCTCCTTAAATATTATATGAAAGGTCAGCTTATAAGACCTGACTCATCCTTCTTTTCAAGTATTTTAAGTACGCTCTCGTCGATCCTGTCAGGTGTGATCCTTCCTGAGTAGACTGCATTTTCAAGTCCGCTGACGGCATCTGCGATGTCGTAGGGCATGAGTATCATACCCATACCTGCTTCAACGGCGAGTACGGCAGAATCTGCGGAGCTGTAATTATCGGTTATGGCGCACATGGAATGTGAATCCGTTATGGCGAGACCTTTGAATCCGAGTTCGCTTCTCAGCCAGCCGTTGACTGCAACGGGGGAGAGGTCCGCAGGAAGACCGTCACCTGTACCCGATGTTATCTGGTGTCCGACCATAAAGAAGTCTGTTCCTGCTTCGATACCTCCCGAAAATGCGGGAAATTCAGCGGATCGCAGTTCTTCGGCAGTACGGTCGATAAATACTGACTCATAGTGGGTGTTTCCGTCGCCTGCGCCGAGTCCCGGAAAGTGCTTCACGGAAGTGAGGATTCCCTGAGAGTGCATGCCGTCTATGTAGGCTTTGGACATATCGGCAACTACCTTCGGATCGGTGCTGAATATACGCGAGCCGAGCTCGTTGTACGGACTTATCTCAACATCGGCTACGGGAGCAAAATCGAGGTTGAATCCCAGTTCAGCGAGGTAACTGCCTATATATGCGGCAGCATTATAGGTCGTGCTGTAGTCGTTGATATCACCGTAAGTACGCATAGTATCCACAGGCTCAAAGCCGAGGTTCCACTGCACACGGGTTATATCTCCGCCTTCTTCATCCACCGAAAGGAAAGCACCTGTTCCTTTTTCTGATGACATAGCTTTTATATTATCCAGCATAGCGGCAGTCTGGTCATAGTAGGATATATTCTGGTCGAAGAAAATGAATCCTCCGACGGGATAGGCGTCGTAGCACTGATCGAGCCAGTCGTCATACTCCGTAAGGCAGTCATAGCCTGTAAGCGATTCGGGAGTTACTATGAACATCTGGCAGATCTTATCGTGCAGAGACATACTGTCCAGCTTCTTCTGCATCGGAGATGCAGGAGGATCTGTAGGGAGTTCCTCGGGGAGAGTTACCTCCTCCGCAGAGCCCTCTGTGCTCTCTATATCGGCAGATGCAGGAACTGCATCGTCATACTGCTCAACAGCCTGTCCGCAGGAAAAAGCGGATAAGCTGATAACAGCCGCCGCAGATAATAAAAGCTTATTCATCAAGACCACTTCCTGAACTTGTTCTTCCTTACCTGTCTGCGTATAAAGCGGAAAGCGGCGTCTTCGCCCTTATCAGCAAGGAGTCTCAGGAGAAATTCAAGCTTCCGGCAGGTCTCCTCGTGGATCATCCTTTTGTGCTTTGCGCGGAGAAAATACTCCAGCGGACAGGAATCGTTGTATTTTTCCTTATTGTAGGTTTTTGAAGCTGCAACACGGTCGCAGAACATTTCAAAAATATACTTATCCGGCATTCGGACAGGTTCGAGTTTCTTTGTTTTGATGTTATAGTCAGTCCAGTATTCAAAATGGTGGCGGTTTCGTCCTTTATGGTGCATCCATGCCTTTGAATAGCCCGTTATCTCACGTTCTCTCTCATTCGGACTTCTTGTGCCCTGAAAATAGAGAACTCCGGGTATGAACTCGGTCGGCGAGAATTTTGAAAGATCGTGCAGAAGTCCGTTCAGGGGGATGCCTGCCCTGAAGCAGTGCTTCATAACAAGATGTCTGTGGGTGGTCACGGTCTTAAGGTGACCGAGAAAATTATTCAACAGCATTGTCACTCCTTATAGCTTCCACGTATGTCGAGGACGCTGTTCTTGATTATAAGTTTGCCCGTGATTATGCGTCTGCCCTCACGATACTGGGGATCGGCAAGCTTTCTCACCATCATATCCACGGATACGGTAGCCATTTTATCAAGATCCACTTCAACTGTAGTGATAGTCGGGATGCAGATGCTTGAAACGGTGTAGTTATCATATCCCACTACCGAGATATCCTCGGGGACACGTACTCCCTTTGATTTCAGTGCCGAGATGACACGGAATGCGGTCTCGTCGCTGTTGCATACGAAAGCCGTAGGCAGATCGTCGGGGAAGTCTATTTTCTCGAAGAGTATACCGCGGTGATCTCGGTCATCGAGAGTCCATTCGCGGCGGTATTCCAGTTCGTTTTCCATAAGACATTTCACATAGCCGAGGAAACGGTCGTTGATGCTGCTGGTCATGTTGAAGGTGCCGAAGAAGCCTATCTTGCGGTGTCCCATTTCGACCAGATAATCTGTAAGTATATATCCGCCGTGGTAGCTGTCCGAATTGACAGAATCCACATCGAAGCGGTTATCGTAGAAATCAACGAATACCAGCGGAAGGTCTATTTTGCTGATGCGTTCTATGTATTTTCTCTCGACCTGACCGATAACTATTATGCCGTCAACCCGACGTTCTGTTATCATGGTCGGAAGAATTGCATTCTTTTCGCTTTCGGCGGTTATGCACTCGTATACCGTCATAACGTTCATGGCTGAAAGCTTGTTTGAAATGAGTGCAGTCAGTTCCCAGTAGAAAGTGCCGCGGTTTCCCACGAAGCGCTCGGATGTAAGTATTCCCACGTTTTTGCCGAGTTTCGGAAGAGCGGATTTTTTTCTGCCGCTTTTGGTGTTTGAAGGCTTATAGCCCATTTCTTCAGCAGTTTCAGTGATCTTTTTGCGCATCTGTTCACTTACGCGTCGCGTCCTGCGAGAGCGTTTGAAATGGTAACTACGCTTACGCCAAGCTTGTTGGCGATATCGATCATTTTTACTCCGTTTTTCATGATTACCCCCTTGCAGCGTTATAAACCTGTTACGATCACTTAAAAAGTTTTCAGCCGCTTATCAGTTAATATATGAAAACTCAGCGAAAGCTCTTTACATTAAGGTGTGTTGACCGCTTCACAGGCATTTTTTGCTGTTCATATTAATCAACAACATTATATCATGTTTTAATCGATAATTAAAGTAGTGAAACTAAACTTTGTAGGAAACGTCAGTTTCAACACATTTCATAAGGCGTATTGTATAAAAAAGATGCGGAATATAGTCATTCCGCATCGCTGGTGGACTGATATCCGATGTTTCCGCCGTACTTCGGAAGAAATGGATAAACGTCCGTATAGTCAGAGGAGGGGATGTTATCATTTGGGATAAGTCCCGTCATATCGCCCCATGAAGCCGAGGGACAGTAGTAAGTTATATCCTCTTTATTGTTATCGGGTGTATGTTTTTTCATCTTATCATCTCCCGTAAGTATTTTGTGGATACGGCAGAAAAAGATGCAAGGAATTTAATGGTTTGCGTCAGTTCTCCTGTTCTCTGAGGGCATTTCTCATAAGCACAAGGTCGAAAACATTGAGTTTTCCGTCATCATTGAGGTCTGCGGAAGCCATGTTTTCAGCGGATCCGCTATCATCGTTCATAAGCCATTTGCTGAAGGCTACCGCATCGGATACTGCAAAGCTTCCGTCGCCGTTCACATCGCCCTTTACTGCGTTTACGTCCGCAGATTCAAGGACTATGAGCTTTTTATCGCTGTCAACGGTGTTTACACGTATCTCGCCTTCACCGATGTATTTGCCGTAGTATTCGGGCAGAAATACGGGATATGCGTAGGTAGTGGACTTTGCTGCACTTTTGATTTCATAGTCGTAGCAGAGGAGGTGAGTGCTTCTGTCTATCATATCACCTGATTTCAGGGTTCTGCCGTCGAGGTAGGTGATACCTTCTATCTCCGGAGCTATATAGAAATTGCCTGCAAGGTTCCCTACAAGTTCGGCATCAAAAGGCAGAACGTAGTCCTTTTCGTTTATGAAAGCTAAATCATAGCTGCCCTTTGTATTCACTATATTAGCGACGAAGCCGATGTTTTTGCCGTCGTAGTGGATAGTATCGTTTTTCTTCAGCTTTGTGCCGAGAGTCATCTCGGAAGTGTTGTAAACTGTGCTTGGAGTTTCATCACCTGATACTGTAACAGTCAACTGCTTGTCCGTACCTACAGTGCCGGTGTGCTTTATGGTGATAACGGCTGAACCTGCGGAAACACCTGTGATAGTTCCGCTTCCGTCAACGGATGCAACATCTGCGTTATCGGATGTGAAGATAAGATCCTGTTTTGCGCCTGTACTCCATTCCAGTTCTATTTTTACAGATTCACCAACGGCTATGGTATCTTTTGATACGGATGCTTTTTTAACGCAGGCAACGATAGTAAGTGCGTGGGATGAGAGTGGGACTGTTGGGATAACGTTTGCAGCAGTGCAGCAAAGGCAGCCTGCAAGCAGTAATGAAGTGAATTGTCTGTGCATTTTTAAATTCTCCTTTTGTTTTAATTTACTTTAGTATACCATGTTTTTGCTTATCGTTAAACTTAACTCTTTGTCAGCGATGTAACATTATTGTATTATTCTTAAAATTTCTATCAATGTTTTGCGGAAAAAGGTGAGACTTTTTCCTTTTTCGGGAGACTAATAATTAGTAAGGAAAAAGCGAATTGACTTTACACTTGCCGCGTGATATAATTAATATTGCTTGATTGGACAGTATTATTTTTCATATTTATGTTATATTCTGTTCGTCCTGTGCGAGTGTAACAGTTGATGATTATTGATGTGAGGAGACGTAAAATGGACATTAACAAGGATCAGAAGATCAAAAATGGATTTCAGCTGCTTTCAAGATACCGCGGCGCAATAATGGGTATCGCTGCTATATGGATACTCGTTTTCCATAAGTGGATAATCCTTTCGGCAATACCGCCCGAGGGAACCTTCGACCTGGTGAACTTCCTTGAGCAGTATATCAAGAAAATAGGCTTCTGCGGAGTTGATATCTTCCTTATGCTTTCGGGTATCGGACTTACCTTCGCTATAAAGAAAGAATCGCTCCCGAAGTTCTACTACCGATGTATCCGACGTATCATCCTGCCGTTTCTTGCTGTAGCCGTTATACGCTGGAAGCTGGAAAAATGGACAACACAGGCATTCCTCGGAAATATCAGCGGATTCAACTTCTACACAAAGACCATTTACTCGTTTTTGTGGTTCGTACCTGCGATAATCACACTGTATCTGCTGTTCCCGCTGTATTACAAAATATTCAGCAAGGCTAAGAACAAGACGATGTTCACTGTCGGAGCTGTTACGCTCTGGCTTCTGGTGACGCTTCTTGTACGCGATCACATGCGTATAGACCTTTTCGGCTTCACTAACCGTATACCGATATTCATTATCGGAGTTCTCTTCGGATACCTTACTCAGAACCGCAAGGATATCGAATTTACTCTTTCTACCTATTTAATGCTTCTGATAACCCTTGCACTGGGACTCTATATGGCTTTCCTTTCCAATTATTTCGGTTACGGACTTATCGTACCTGTCGGAAACTGCTGCTTCCCTAACTGCCTTATCGCAGTGAGCCTGCCGTTCATCATTGCCCGTATCCTTTACTTCTTTGAAAGGAGACTCTCGGTCTTCGGCAAGGCTGTTATAAAGGTGCTTAGCTTCTTTGGTACATTCTCGCTGGAATTCTACTGCGTTCAGGAGTGGTTCGCAGGTATAATGATACCGAAGCTTATGGCTAAGGGCTGGAGCAACCTTAAGATAAATATAGCGATATTCCTTATGATAACTGCTATATCATTTGTGGCAAGCATGGTATTCAAGTTCTTCTGGAAGCTCGTGGAAATGCCGTTCGGACGCAAGAAAAAGGCTGAAGCAGCTGCTTCTGAGGAAAAGACTGACAAGGCTGAGACGAAATCGGAGAAAAGCACCGGGAAAGTCGAAGCTGCAGAACAGAAAAGTGAATAATACGCAGCTGTACGGAAGTTCCGCTTATGTATCAATGAACGGACAGTCTGTATGATTGCATGAAAAAGCGGCCTCGCAGGATGAATCCTGCGGGACCGCTGTTTTGTTTGGTATTTCATACCCTTCTGTAAGCCAGATATGGTATCACCAGTAACGCTATGCTTATGATAATGTATACGGCATCCAAACGGTGCTTCTTTATGAGGACTATAAGCTCGATGATATTAACTGCAACAGTAATTATCAGAGCGGCTGCCAGTATTATATAAAGATAACCAGGAACTTCGCCGGTATTGCCTATTATGCTTCTGTTGTATTTTATGAATTTGATGTAGCATAACAGACACGTATTTATAAGCATAAAAACTGAATTAAAAATGTAATACTTAGCCATTATACCCAATTATTTATTATGTCAAGCATTGTCGAATGGTAATCAGCATCAGCATCAGCCTTCTTAAGAATGCATTCCTTCAGATACATAGGAGTATCGAAACGTACTGTAGGATCAGCAAATGCCTGAATTACATTAGGTAATAAACCACTATGCTCGATAACAGCATCCCACCAATCTCTTGGTGCCATAGAGTCAAAACCGTCATCTGAGCCGAATGCTGCTTTCCATGCTTCGGACGCAACAGAAGAACAGTTATGTGAGTAAACATTATAATAACTGTTATTATTATGATATGACATTACTGCATCAAGCTGATCCTGTGTTATCTGTCTTGTGTATGCTGCCATTTCTGTATAAGCGTTTTCATAGTTACTTTCATAAGCGAATTCCAAGTTATAGTGTACTCCGCCTGTAGAACCAAAACCTAACGTCGATGAAGGGACGCTTAAAGTTTTAAGAGTGTTTTCAGAACTGAAATTTCCAAGGGAAACATGACCGCCTTTTTTTATTTCATAATTGTCTTTGTCGTTTTCAATGTTAAAATTGCCGGAAAAATCATAAAAATTTCTTAATGTATAGTTATAAACTATACCATCTTTAAAACCACTTATATCAAGTGTATCGTTAACATAGCTCTTATAAGAAAGCCATGCATGACCGCCTGAGAAGCCTTCGTTGTCGGGGTGGCAGGAAACGATAGTCAGTTCGCCGATAATGCCGCCTGCAAGTCCTTTAGCTCTTGGTGCTGTGTCCTCGTTATCAAGGATACCGTCCTTATCTGTATCTTCCTCCTCGGGATCGGATACAACATAGCAGTATATCTTTCCGTTGTCTTCGCTGATAACAAGTTCGTCGCCGTTCTTAACGTGGTCGCCGTCGTAATCGTCATTTGCCTGAACATCGTCGTATGATAAGCCCTTGAATGCGTTGATTCCCGTGCCAGTACCTGTTGTGAGCGTTCCTTCGCAGAGGAGCTTTGTGTAGTAATCGGAGATACCGTCGCCATTGCTGTCGGTATGGTAGTCGATAGTTTCCTGCTCGGCTTTTTTATAGCCTTCGGATAATTCATCTGCGCTTGGTGCGTAGTAGTACTTACCGCCTGTTTCGTTTGCGACCTTCTCTAATACAGAGCTGTCAACGTCGCCAAGACTGATAGTATAGATCGTTATCTCGTTTTCGTTTGCCATATTGATAAGATCGGAATATTCGTAGGAATAGCGGTTATCTTCACCGTCTGTCATGAAGAATATGTATCTGCTGTTTCCGCTTGAATCGCCCTTAAGCTCCTGTATACCTGTATAGATACCTGCGCTTCCGTTTGTACCTGAATTTGAATTGTATCCGCTGTCGTTCACGATTGAATCAACAGCATTCTTTAAAGCGGTTTTATCATTTGTAAGTTTTGCAACTACCTTTGCATCAGCGATGAATGATACAATGCTTCCCTTATCTGTATCCTCTGAGAGTTTTTCTACGAACTGTGTTGTAAGCTTGTTTCTGAGGTTATCTTCGTCGTTCCAGTCCATGCTCTTTGAACGGTCTAATACAAATGCGATGGAAACGCCGTTGCTTCCGCTGTTTTCAGCAGGCTTTCTGATATCCTGCTCCCACATCTTGTCCACATCCTTTTTATTGAGCAGGATGTATGTTGAGAAGTGGGGAACTACAGTTGATGCTGTATTGCCCTCTACAGTTGTGGGGAGTTCTTCAAGAAGCTGTGTTTCCTCGTTGAAATAGTAGATAACAGGCTCGAAATCCTCATCAGCAAGAAGTGCTTCATCAAACTCGAATGAGATAGTTGCTGAATCGATATCGCCTTCTGTTTCAAAATTGAAAGCAGGACCTATATATCCGGGGATGCCTTCATCAAGAAGCATATTGTCCGATCTGCCTACCTTAAGGTTAGAAGCCTGTGAAGCTCCGCCTTCAAGCGATACGCTTGCAGTTACAGAGTCGGCACTTTCGGTTGCAGTTACTGTGAAGGAATCGTCGGGAGTTATGGGATCATATCCGTGTGTTTTCTCCCAGCCGTCAGAAGCGTGGTCGCCGTCTGTGTCTGCATTAAGCGGATCTGTGCCCAGTTCCTGTTCTTCCTTATCTGTAAGGCCGTCGTTGTCTGTATCAGCCTTAAGAGGATTTGTTCCGAGCCTGATCTCGGTGATGTTGCTGAGACCGTCCTGATCCTCGTCACGGTCGGCATCCTTTACGCCGTCATCGCCTGTTGATGCCTTGTTTGGATCTGTGTTTGTCAGGCAGTATTCCTGATAATCTGTAAGACCGTCTCCGTCGGTGTCTGTAGTGCTTGAGCTGCCCTCAAGAACTGCTAACGGGATATCGCTGATATCAACAGTCGAGAAGGATACATTGCCCTTGACAACTACGTCAGAACCCTTTAGTTTGATAGTTTTTTCGATTCCGATGGATTTTTTGAGGTCGGCAGCCTTTGATACAGGAATATCAAAGCCTGTGAATCCGTCCAGTAAAGCGAATGCGAGGAAGAGTGAAAGCATCTTCTTTGCTTTTTTGTCATCCTTCTTTAAAAACATGAATCCGCATACAAGTACAGAAAGTCCGAGGGCTGCCCAGAGGAGAAGGATATTTTCCTTGTCGCCTGTCTTAGGACTGCTTGAATTAGAATTTTTTGCTGTGGTCTTTGCTGTTGTTTTTGTTGTGGTAGTTGTGGTAGCAGCCGCAGTTGTTGCAGCCTGTGTAGCTGTAACATAAACAGCTTCAAGCGAAACGGTCTCGCCTGCACCGAGGGAATCGAATGATATTTCGTTATATCCGCCCTCTGCGAGAACATAATCGGATACCTGAACACTTTCAAGTGTGACATCCTTTAAAGCGTATGGGTTGTTGTTTTTCACCGACAGATCCACTTTTATGGAATCCTTCTCTGCATACTCATCCTTATCGGTCTTCAGAATTACCTGAAGTCCGTCCTGCTCGACCGTTTCGGCAGAAGCAGGGAGTGCAGCACTGCTGAAACAGATCAGCATTGAAGCGAGGATCGGTGAAACCATCTTTTTGATCTTCATGATTTTCAACCTCCAATAAAAATATGATGATTTGTTAATTAATATCAGGTTCATTTTTACCCGTTTTGAGTTTTTGAACAGACATAAATCAAACAAACTTTTTTTATTATATCATAACTCATATAATTATGTCAAACCATTTGTTGCGATATAGCTTGATTTCTGCGAGGTGTGACTAACTTTCAGGAGTCCCTGTTTCTTTTTGCAGCCTTGAAAAAAATAATATTCATTTTGTCCACCGTTTTCTTCATTTATACAGTTTACAAATACAAGATTTATTATTATAATATATGTTACAATGGTGTAATTGTACACATTTATAAGCGGTTTGTCAAAAATATTGTAAAGGGGCGATTACTTATGAGTAAAAAAACAAAGAAAGCAGCTGCTATGCTGGCGGCAGGTTCTCTCCTGTGTTCAGCTCTCGGTATGTACGGTACCGCATCTGCTTCAGCCGCAGAGGATGATGTGAGCTACATCCTTCATGATGCCTTTGAAAGCGGCAGCGACGACTGGTCTGGACGCGGCTCGGCAAGTGCGGAAAGAAGCGACAGTTCACCCTTCAAAGGCGAAGGATGCCTTCTGGTCGGAAGCAGAGCAAGTTCCTGGAACGGCGCACAGAAAGAGCTTGGAAGCACAGTAAGTGCGGGCAAGGAGTACAGCTTCAGTGTTTGCGTACAGGCTATGAGCGGAAAGCCGCAGATGATGCTGTCACTTCAGTATAACAACGCAGACGGTAAGACGGAGTATGGTCACATAGCTCAGGGGAAGGCAGAGGCAGGAAGCTATCTTCAGCTTGCAGAGACCAATTACGCTATACCCGAGGGAGCTTCCGATTTTGTGCTTTATGTCGAGACGGAAAGCGGTACGGACAGCTTCTGTGTTGACGAGGTAGTTATCGCTGAGGCAGGAACTGTGATAAAAGAAAAAGCTCCCGGTAAGATGATTCTCGGAGATATAAACAGCGACGGTATTATCAACAGCTTTGACGTAGCTGCTGCAAGAAGCGGTCTTGTAAGCGGATTTACGGACAAGAACCAGAAAAAAGCGGCTGATGTTGACCGTGATACAGAGTTCGCTATGGCTGATGTTGTGCTGATAAGCGAGTTCGTACACGGCAAAATTAACGAGTTCCCGGATAATTCGCCTGAGGTTCCTTCCGTAAGCGGAGGTACATACACCAAGGAGGAGCTTCTTGACCATATCAACAGCACCCTTGTCAATAACGAGCCTATGGATTCACGTACCGAGAAACCCGGTGTGGATTACGGTACTATAAAGAAGAGTAAATATTTCTCCAAGAAGGCAAACAAGGAGAAGCCGTACAATATACTGCTTCCTGCAAATTACGATCCCAACAAGAAGTATCCCGTTCTTTACCTGCTTCACGGCTTCTTCGAGAATGAGGACCGCATGATGACTCAGCCGAATATGTACACCCGTCAGATCATAGGCAATGCTATTGCCGAGGGCGAGGCAAAGGAAATGATCGTTGTTGTACCTTTCATATTCACCAGTTCAACTCTTGACAATGCAAAGGATTTCGGCGATGCGGCTTCAAACGAGGGCTACGAGAACTTCGTTGACGACATCGTGGATAGCCTTATGCCGCATATCGAGGAAAACTACAGTGTTGCTACAGGCAGGGAGAATACTGCGGTAACAGGCTTCTCAATGGGCGGAAGAGAGTCACTCCAGATCGGTATGAAGTACCCTGACAAGTTCGGCTATGTGGGAGCTATTTGTCCTGCACCAGGCGTTGTAGGTTCATTCAAGTGGAGCAGTCCCGAGGAAGAGCCGTACTTCCTGATGATAACAGGCGGTGATAACGACAATGTCGTAACTCCTTTCCCGAGCAATTACCATGACAACTTCACCAAGAACGGCGTACCACATGTATGGCAGTACATCAAGGGAGGCGCTCACGGAGACAACTCGATACATCCTGCTGTATATAATTTCGTAAGAGCTATTTTCCAGGTAGCTACATGATAGAATGATATAGTTATATAAAAAGGGACACTTCATAAGGACGGTACTCTTATAGTAGTTTTTACACGTGATATTGAGGGAAACCCTTTTGAAAAAGGGTTCTCCCTCAAACTCCCTTCCTAAAACTTTCGCCTTAAATTTTCAGCCTGATATATCCCTTACAAAAAATTGCTGCTTATCATATATAGCAGCAAAGGGATATATCAGGCTGAAAATTTGGAGCAAAAAGTCTTTGGAAAGGGGGTATGGGGGAAGAACCTTTCCTCAGAAAGGTTTGCCCCCGATAATTACATATAAAGTTGCTATATGAGTACACCCTTTACGAAGTGTCCCTTTATTTGTGATCTTAATTAGTTCAGCTGAATACCTTATCCGCAATTATATTGTGGTTCTGGTCGAAATCGACCATGAGTACGGAAAGGTAATCTTCGCCTATAAGGGCGCTGTCGCCGTAGTAAGTACCCTCGGCAGGTATCTGTATCTGCTCTATCTCATACTGTGATGCGATAGGAGCTCTCAGTGAAAGCAGATAAAGCTCGGGAGTCTCCATATTTGTGACAAGCTTTGGCATAACGTCTGTTGCGATGTTCTTTATGGTATCAGGTCTCAGCTTCTTCGCCTTGCCGATAACCTGTGTAAGAACCTCTCGCTGACGCTGTGTACGCTCAAAGTCGGCGTTTCCGATGTATCTTATACGTGCGTAGGAAAGTGCCTGTTTGCCGTCGAGGTGGAGTTTTCCGCCGCCTGAGAGAAGGTCGTCGAAGGTGTTGTCGCCCATTATCTCGTTGACCTCTGCCTGGAGGATAGTATTTATCTCGCCTGCTTCTGCGTCCGAAACGTCCATATCAACACCGCCTACAGAGTCGATAAGTGCGGCGAATGACATGAAGTTAACGCATAAGTAATCGTCTATCTTGACCTTGAAGTTGCTCTCGATAGTATCCATAAGCAGGTCTGCACCGCCGTAGGAGTAAGCGGCATTGAGCTTGTCCCAGCCTCTTCCCGGTATCTCCACATAGCAGTCACGCATGAACGATGTGAGCGTTATCTTACGCTTTTTGCTGTTTATGGACATGAGTATCATAGTGTCGGAGCGTCCCTGTTCGGTGAGTGAACGTCCGTCCGTACCTATGAGGAGTACGCTTGTAACTCCGACTGACTGGAGTGCGCCTGCTGTACGGGCACGGCTTCCCGATTCCTGGTGGTTGAGCTTCTTGATGAGAGCCAATGAAGCGCAGGAGTAGAGTGCGAAAAGAAGTATCAGGATAGTAAGGAGCGAAACGATTATCTTTTTTATTATCCTTGAAAGCAGGCTCTTGTGCTTTCTTTTTTGTTTCTTTGGCTTTGGTGCGGGAGCAGTGGGACGAGGTCTTGGTGCTGATGAACCGGAGCTTTTTCTGTGCTGTTGGGAAGTGTTCTGCGGACGCTGTTGTGGCTGACTGTAATTTGGCTGACCGTTGTACTGCTGAGGCTGTCCGTAGTTTGGCTGACCGCCGTACTGTTGCGGCTGTCCGTAGTTTGGCTGACCATTGTACTGCTGAGGCTGTCCGTAATTCGGCTGACCGCCGTACTGTTGTGGCTGTCCGTAATTCGGCTGACCGTTGTACTGCTGAGGCTGACCGTAATTCGGCTGACCGCCGTACTGTTGCGGCTGACCGTAGTTTGGCTGACCGTTGTACTGCTGAGGCTGTCCGTAATTCGGCTGACCGTTGTACTGCTGAGGCTGTCCGTAATTTGGCTGACCGTTGTACTGCTGAGGCTGTCCGTAATTTGGCTGACCATTGTACTGCTGAGGCTGACCGTAATTCGGCTGACCGTTGTACTGCTGTGGTTGACCGTAATTTGGCTGACTGCCGTACTTAGGCAGCGGCTGAGTATCTGTGCTGTCAGCAGGACCTGATGTACGTGGATAATTTGATGAGCTTGGGATAGCGTATATGGTATTTTCGTTATCCGAGTTGTCCTTATGAGTTTTTTTCTTTAATCCTTTCATTTTGTTGTCTGACATTTATCCTTTCTCCTTTCCGAAGAAATAAGGACCGCTTGAACGGCAGTCCTTATCTGATAGCCGATGCGCGGCGTATATTATTTCAGCTTTTTAATGCTTACTGCTATGCAGGTCACGGCAGTTACAAGAAGATTGTAGATGACAAGTGCCAAGGCGGACATGTAAACATAGTTTATCTCAAACGCCTTTGACAGTATCATCATCATACCGAGACCGAGTCCCGTAAGTATTGAAACCGTCTGTACTATAAGACCTATGATAGCGGATATGTGTATTACCTTAGTACCTAAGATAAGCTGTGCCATAGAGCTGAATCTTCCTGTACATGCCATAGAAGCGCTCATGCGTACTGTTTTCTTTGTTTCCGAGTCGAAGTCTTCGTAAAGACGCTTGGGGATAACTTTTATCATCTCGTCGGGAATACCGAAAAGTGAGGCGATATAGCCTGATGTAAGGCAGGGATCAACGCTCTTGGTTATCATATAGACCTTGCTCTTGGCAAGACGCTTTGCCCAGCGCTTAACGTACCTGTCGGCATTCAGCTCGACCATGAACATTGCTGCAAGGTTGCCTGAGATCGAGAGATAGAGCGGTATCTGTCCCTCGGTAGCGTATTCGGCTTCCTTTGCCTTTGTGGGAACGCCCTCTATATTGTGGCTTGTCATAAGCTCGCGGCTTCCGAGGAGAACTCGTCTGTTGTTTATCCAGCCGCAGAGTCCCTGATCCTCTTCGATAGAGAAATTCTCGATAGGATAGAGTATATCGTCCTTTCCGGGAACTACAACGTCACTGAAAAGACGACGCATGATGCTTCCTGCGTGAGTTGAAAGGCTTGCTGCTTCAAGAAGAGCTTCATCCGGCTTGGTATTCGAGAATACCTTGATGCCGCCCATTTTTACAGTACCTTCGGGGAAGAAGGTGTCCGCACTGACGAGGATCGAGTTTGCATCGTAAAGGTCGTCAACGCTCTGGTATCCGAGGAGGATGCCCTTGTTCCTGAGAGTCTGGTGTGATACCTTTTCAAGCGGAACGTTCGCTACGAACGGCATACCTATGCAGGCTGCAGCACATATCAGCATACTGAATATGGAAAGTCCGAATACTGCCGAATTTACGGAAGCAAGTGTGCCCATTCTCACTATAGTGAGAACTATCGATACTATCATTGATACCACAAGGCATATAGGTGCAGCCTTGCGGCAGTATGAATCGGTTATATCTGATGAGTAGGTATATCTCAGGAAGTCCGTAAGGAAGTCGGTCTTACGCATTGCCGCAAGTATCGGGAAATCGCCTATAGTACCTCTTGTAAGCCTTTCTGCACGTTCCTCATCCCTGACGTAGACAACTGCATGGCGGTCGAATTCCTGCGATATGAAGCGGAAGTTCCTGTCCGCACGGCGAAGTATCAGGAGCTTTCCTATTGCGTTGAACAGAAGTGCAAGTATGCCTACAGGCATATAGACGTGTATGGTCTCTGCCTTAGCCATGTCCATGCGGAAGAAAGCGAAAAGCAGTGCAAGGGTACAAGCTATTGCGGTAATTGCGGACATCGAATCGCTGTCAGCGCTCATGGTGAAAAGGTTCTTTACGCCCTTGGTTATAACTGGAAGCGATACCACCAATGCGATAGCGCCGAGTATGAGATGCACCAGCAGATACGAGAAGATATGCTCACGGCTGAGTATATCAAGTATCGGCAGTCCGAACTGGTCGCATACCGTTATGTAAAGACTGAGGAAGGCAGTGAGAGCAAGTGTGCCGACTCGTGAGGTGAGCACATTTTTCAGCTCGTAGATATCACGTCCAACGTCCTCAACATCGCCGTAGTAGTTGAAGTCAACCAAACGCTTTGTACGGCGCTTTTTAGTCTTTGCGCCTGTCTGCTCCTCGGTATCGTGCTGGATATGGACATCAAGCGCCTGATCGGGCACTTCCGGTTTTGCACTGAGGTCTATGCTCGTGACATCTGCCCTTGGAGCATTTTCAGCAGGCTTTGCAGCTTCAACCGCAGCAGGAGAGGGGACGATATCCGTAACGTTTCTCCAGCTGTCGGGACCGTTCGCATCGGTGAGTATCTCACCGCGGCTGCGCTTTCTGCGGCTTATATTCGGCGGATCGTACATGTACTCTCCGCTTGGAGTTTCCTTTTTGTATGTGAATCCTGCGTCCTTCTGACGGCGGGACTTCTTGTGCTTTTTCTGCTGTTTTGCAGCTTCTTTGGCTCTTGTAGAGTCGGACATACGCCTTATCATCGGAGCTGCACCCGTTTCATCAGGTTCGGGAGCCTTCTGAGCCATTATGTCCTTGACATCGCTTATACCCTCGGAACTTGCAACAGCTATGGTATTTCGTGAAGGATCGGCAGGCTTCTGTTCAGCGATGACCGCTTCGTCTTTCGGCTTATCGAACAGCTCGTTCTTCTCGTGCGAAACCGGTCTGCGCTGGGGCGGCGGAGGCGGCTGAAGTGCAGGTTCGGGAAGAGTTGAGTTGATTATCTTCTGTGCGTCGACTCTGCCGACATGGGGGTAAGTATCCGATGCATCGGGGGAATATTCTTCGAGTATGTCTTCAAGTGATAGTTTATTATCGGGCATGGTTACCTCCTTATCTGCCCTCTGCCCTGCGCTGGCGCAGCACCTCGTACATGAAGATGCCTGCCGCAACAGATGCGTTGAGCGAATTTATCCTGCCAAGCATAGGCAGTTTTATCATGAAATCACATTTTTTCTGTATCAGTTTGCTGATGCCGAATCCCTCGGAACCTATGACAAGTCCGCAGCTTCCTGTGAAGTCGGTCTCGGAGTAGTCACTGCCCGAAGCGTCCGTACCGTAAATCCATACGCCTTTTTCCTTAAGTTCGTCGATAGCAGCGGCGAGGTTGGAAACTCTTGCAACAGGCACATAGCTTGCAGCGCCTGCCGAGGTCTTGAAAACGGTAGCATTGAGGCTTGCGCTTCTTCTTTTGGGGATGATAACACCGTCTGCACCCGAAGTTTCGGCAGTACGGATGATAGCACCGAGGTTATGTGGATCCTCTATTTCGTCGCAGATTATGATGAAAGGCTTTGTGCCCTTTTTCTCGGATACAGCAAGTATCTCGTCGATAGTGACGTACTCTCCGCATGCGCCTACGGCAACGACTCCCTGATGTGAAGCGCCGCCTGAGAGCTGTGAGAGCTTTTTATCCTGGGCGTCCTTTACAACAACGCCCTTTTCCTTTGCGAGACGGCGTATAACGTTAAGACTTCCGCCGTTTCCGTCGATGTATATGGTATCGAGGAGCGCACCTGATTTAAGTGCCTCGATAACGGGATTCCTTCCGCAGATAACGTCTGAGGAGGACTCGCTGAAATTACTGTTTTTATCCATTTTGCTAAATCGGGGAAGCTTCCCCGCTCCTTGTATCGGTTTGTAAAACTGGTGTGAGCGGACGTGAAAACAGCCTGAAACCGTAAGTTATCAGGTGAGAGGCTGCAAGTCCGCATAAAAATACATTATATATTATATCATGCCTTTTCAGAAAAAACAAGTATTATTTTATGTTGGCAAGGCAAAGACATTTACTTAGGTTTGAATTCAGTTCGTAGGATGATCTTTCTGTAGAGTCAGAAGGGAACGCCCTCTCTTGCAGGGCGTTCCCTCTTTCAAAACAGTCCACAGGACTGTTTTGAAATTCACCCTTTGCTGAGCGCTTAGTATCGCAGGGCTCTGCCCTGCACCTGCCAAAGGCTCTGCCTCTGGACTCCGGCAGGGAGCGAGCGGCTCCCTGCACCCCGCTTATTAGTGCCTTATTTTTTATCGCTGGTTTTTAACACGTCCATATAAGATAAAAAGGAGAATGATGTCCTATTCAGTGGGGATTTCAATGCTGCCTGTAAAATCTTCTGCCGCCGCTTCAATATCGATGACAGTAAGCTCGGGACGGTTGAATATACGTGGAATGAATATCATTCTCAGGGGACGTGCGAGTCCTTTGCTGATTATATGCACGGTATCACCGTATTCATACATTCCCTTTGTTCTTTCTGGGAATATTCCCTGGTCGGGAGCGTACAGCCCCTGTTCGAGAATGAATGGTATCTCCCACTGTCCGCCGTGAGCGTGTCCCGAGAGTATAAGGTCGAATGGCACTTCCCTTGCGGCATCGATACAGGCATCTGTCTGTTCCGGCTGGTGCGAAAGGAGGACGTTATAGCAGTCCTCAGCAAGCAGTTCGCAGCAGTTTTCAAGCTGAGTTCCGTTTTTTCCGTACTCTATTGTGTCGATAATTCCGCAGATGCGTATTTTCTGATAGTTTACCGTGAATTCGGTGCAGCTGCCTTCAAGTCGGGGAACGCCAAGCGCATCAAGCTGATCGTAGAAGTCCTGACGGTCCGAACGCATCATCTCGTGGTTCCCGGGAGTGTAGGCGCAGGGATATTCTGCCTTTACGAGTCCGGCGAGCTTAAGAGCGTTGTCAAAGCCGCCGTACATATCTATGAGGTCGCCTCCGAAAAGCACTATATCGGGATCCTGTTCCTGTATCTCGTCCCATATACCCGATTGGTCTTTACCGCCGTAAAAGCCGTTATGGAGATCAGAGATAAAAACTATCCTTACGGGACTGCTTACCTTTGATGAGCTTACGGTATAGTTCACCGTTTCAAGTGCATATCCCCATGCTTCCAGCAGGACTATTATAGCAAATGCAGTCAGGACTATGATGATACGGCGCTTTTTGTTCCTGACTTTAGTCATTACTGACCCCTTTCTTTTATGATCGCTATCATTTCTCCCACGTTTTTCATTCCCGATACCTCACGCATCCTGAACTGCATTGAGAACTCGTCCTCGACGGCGGAGATAAGGTTGATATGCTCTATGCTGTCCCAGTCCTCGATATCGGCGGAGGTGGTATTTTCGTTAACTGACAGGGAATCATCGTCAAATACATCCCTGAATACGCTGTTGAGTCGTGTTATTATGTCCTGGTCATTCATATATTTTCTCCTTTTCGTTTACCTTGATGACTTTATTTTTATTTTCGTAGGTGTCAAGATCGAGGTTCCAGACAGAGCTTCCGTTCTCGGACTTGTTCAGCAGAGTGAAACCGAGATCGCCGTAAAGCTCTGCGACCATGCTGTTTTTTTCGGTCTTGTAGTAGTAACCCATTATCCTGCTTATGCCGCGGCGTATGCACTGGTGTACAAGTTCGTCCAGCATAGCGTATTCCATATCCCTTTTCAGTACACGGCAGCTCATGAGCCAAAGTTCAACGTGGAGAGTCTCCTTTTCACATCTGCCGATTATTACCGATACTATGCCGTTATCGCCGAATTTGTCCGTAAGGCTTCCGCAGAGCCTTATCCTGTCGGAAGAACGGCTTATGTCCTCCATTTCCTTGGAGGTATAGCGGCGTGTAGTGAGGTTGAACTGGTTGCTCTTGTTGGTGAGCTGAGTTATCCTCGGCAGGAAAACAGGAGTGAAGTCGGCTATCTCTGCATGCATGTTGAGACTGAGCAGATAGTCCGTATAGTTGGTGAACTGCTTCTGCATTGCCTGACGCTTTGCATTTGCAGCGTACATTTCGTTTCTTACAAGGTCGTCTCCCGAGAGGTCCGTAACTTCAAACCAGCTGCTGCGGCTGAGACGGTACAAGGTGTCCTTGACGGATGAAGCCTCTATCGTTCTTACTGACGGGAGCTGTGATGATACTATATCACATTCGGCAGGGTTATCGTCCACGAAAATGAAGCTTTCGGGTAGCAGTCCCAGCTCCGCAGCGGAGGCTTCGATGTTCTCGCTTTTAGGCTGCCAGTTGGCTTTTATGGAAGCAAAATCGTCGGGACGGAGTATACTGCTGGGGTGTTCCAGTCCGAGAAGTGCGTTCTCTGCATCGTTTTTGGAGCATACCGTAAGGAGTATGCCGTACTTTTTGTAGGTCCTGAGCCAGTTCTGAAGCATTGAATAGGACTCGCCCTCGGCAGTTTCCTCGCCTATCTCGATGCCCTCCTGACCGTCATCTCCGATGACTCCGCCCCAGAGGGTGTTATCAAGGTCGAGAGCGACGGCTTTTTTGTTTTTTCCGTAGAGGGAGCGGATGATGCAGACTGTACTGTAAGCCAGATCGGGTATCACATCGATGTTCATGGCGTATTTATAGAGGAACCAGCTGTCGGGATCGTGCCATTTTTCCAGTCCCACTGCTGCGGACAGGTAGTTGATGTCGTTAACATAGAATCCGTGGCAGTTCCTTGCGTATTCCGATACGGCAAGGTTCATGCGGTCGATAAATGCCGAACGTCCCGTAATTCCCCAGCGGTCATAGCTGCCTGTATGACGGTACAGCGGAAGCTCGAAGTTGTTCTGAATTATCGGAACGCCGAAGTTCTTTGCGAGACTTGTCCAGACCTGTTTCAGTATACTTGTCTGCATTTCAAGGCGCTGTTTTATATCGTCCTCGGTCTCGTTCGGATCGTCGGGAATATATTTCAGGTTGCATGAGGTGGTGTGTATGTATATCACGTCGGGACGGAAGCTTTCAAGAGATTCATTGCCGAAAACGGCGTCCTCGTAGAATCTGTTGTACTCGGACTGCCAGAAGGCGGGCTCGATGCCCGAATCCAGCAGGAAAAGCTCCATAGCCGAAACTATATCGTTGGTGGTGGAGCCTCCCAGAACGGCTATCCTGACTTTTATACGTTCGCTGCCGTCTGCAAGGAGCTGCTTCTTTATGCCTCGTCTGTGACGCATTATGTATCTGCTGTCGAATGGAAATTCAAGCTCTTTCATTGGATCACTCACTTATACATGTTATTATATATGCAGTAATGGTTATCTCCCATAGCGGAGAAGGTACACATAGTAAAAAGTACGTCTGTAGCGCCGACATCCTTGATGAATTTTATGGCGTTAAGGTCGAAATATCGTATATCGCAGAGGTATATGTTCTCGAAGGAGCTTGTAAGGAGCGGCATAAGTGCGTTTCCGTAGCTGTCCTTGAAGATAACGAGAGTCCTTGCGTTTTTGCAGTCTGTCTCAACGTGGGTGATAGCCTCGTCTCCGCCGAAAACAAGGTAATAGCTGGATGAAGCCATATTTATCGGATCGTTCAGCAGAGGCTGTACAGATGGATCACCGAATGAAGTGTTATAGCGAGTTACAGTCATTTCCGTCGTTGGCTTGTAGTAAACGAAATCCTCGGGATTGTCAATGAGTGAAGCGCTCTGTGTATAGCCGTAAAGAGTGCCTACATAGCCGCTGAGGATCACTCTTTCATATGTGTCCAGTTCGGGGTAAGGCACACCCGCAGCCTTTGCAAACTCTCTTCCTGCGTAGTAAGCGCCGATCTGCTGCCAGTGATGGTCTGTACGGGAGTAGATATGCTCGTCCTTGTGCTCTGCGAGTGCGGAATAGGCATCGATGCTGCCGACATCCACAAGGGCGTTACTGATAGTATCAAGGTCGGTCTTTTCGTCTGCGGAAAGCTCCTTGAACTTATCGGGCATATAGAATGAGCAGGCTGTAGGTATGACCATTGACCATACCTTTACTCCGTCACCGAGCTGACGCTTGTATTCGCTTACGTAATCCGCATATTCAAGCTCGCGTCCCCAGCCGCCGCCGTAGAGCATGATTCCGCGGTTATTGGCAACAACGATGTTATTGGTCAGCTCACCGTCATCATTGTTGACCTCCTGCGGTTCCGGTTCGGGCTGCGGAGCTTCGGTTACTTCGGCTTCCTCGACGGTGTTTTCGGGAGCTTCTGTCACTTCCTCAGTGGGAGCTTCTGTTGCAGGCTCCTGCTTTTCCTCGGGCTTTTCGGGTGCGGAACCGTATATCGTTATGTTGTCGCTTCCGTACTCTATTCCCTTGAGAGGAATGAATTTCTTGGCGATAAGGTCCTTGTACTCCCTGCGCTTGGGGACGTTGTCATCGAAGTAATGAGCCAGTGCTTCGGTGTATTCGCCGCTTAAATAGCTGCTGAGGGTGAAGTGTGGGAACTTTGCAAGGGTGCGGTTCTCCTCTGTGGATATCTTATCCTTTTTACCGAAAATAAGGTACCCCATGCCTGTTCCCAGCAGCCAGACTACAGCGATTATATTTGCCAGTGATATCGAGTTCCTGATTATTGTTTTAGTCTTGTCATTCATCACATTTGCCTCAGAATCTGAAATAAAGGAATGGGTTGGTAGTTGCATCCACAAGCATTATGCTTGTCAGTACAAGAAGCGCAGCAGACAGGAATACGGTTACTCCTGAAGTTACGTAAACAGCGATCTCGTTTTTCTCGGTGTACTTCTTTACTGTGCTGATTATCGGGAAGGTCAGTGCAACAGCTGCGATTATCAGCCATACATTATTAAAGAAGGTCAGCTTGTCGGAGGCAGAGATAACGCCGCTTCCGCCGAGTCCTATGAGAGCCTTAAAGAATCTGCCGAGTTTGCCGAGATCCTCAAAGTAGAAAATACCGAATCCGATGATTATAACAAGTTTGCTGTAGATATGGCGTATGGGAGTGCTGATGCTTTTCATGCGCTTTTTGCCTATCTGCATCTCCATGAATACGAAGAGTCCGTAATAGAGTCCCCAGATTATATAGTTCCAGCTTGCACCGTGCCAGATGCCTGTACAGAGCCATACGAGGAAGAGTCCGCCGTACTTTCTGCGCTTGCCGAAAATAGGGATGTAGAGGAGGTAATCACGGAAAAAGGTGCTGAGAGAGATGTGCCAGCGCTGCCAGAATTCGGTGATGTCCTTGCAGATGAATGGATGGCGGAAGTTCTCGTTAAAGTGGAAACCGAAAACTCTGCCCATGCCGATCGCCATATCCGAATAGCCTGAGAAGTCGAAATAGATCTGAAGTCCGTATACTGCCGCACCGAGCCATGCGCCCATAAGTGAGATACCGCTTCCGCCGAGAAGATTATCGGCAACGATGCTAAGCTGATTTGCGATAAGCACCTTTTTGGCAAGTCCCAGCACGAACCTGTTAAGACCGTAGGAAATATCGCTGAGGTCGGCGCTTCTTTCGTTTATCTCTGCTTCTATGTCGCTGTAGCGCACTATAGGTCCCGCTATAAGCTGAGGGAAGAGACACACGTACAGCAGGAATTTCTTGAAGCTGAACTGTGCATCTACCTTTTCCCAGTATACGTCGATAACGTAGGAAATGGTCTGGAAGGTGTAGAAGCTAATGCCTATGGGAAGCCTTATATGGGGGACGTTCAGGGAGGTGTGGAGAAGCAGATTGATATTTTCTGCGATGAATCCGCTGTATTTGAAGACTCCCAGCATAAGAAGGTCGAAAATGACGGCGGCGGCAACTGCGGAACGGTCCCTGCCGTTGCCTCGGCTGTGGTGTATAACAAGGGCGGCTGCGTAGTTCACTGCTGCACTGAGTATCATCAGCAGTACGTAAACGGGTTCGCCCCATGCATAAAATACGAGTGAGAATATTATAAGAACGGTGTTTTTCCTGTCAATTCCCCTTGCAAGTGAATATGCAAGAAGACACAGCGGCAGGAAAAAATATATAAAAAACAGTCTTGAAAAAACCATTTATCAGAAAACTTCTTTCGTTAAATTTACTGTCAGGACAGTCCGAATACTATTATACCATAAATAAATACAAGTGTAAATAGTGATTTTGTAAAGAAAAATCGGCGGAACTTCTCCGCCGATAGTGTTATATTTCATCCATTGTTTCAGATTTTCCGCCGAGGTCTGTAGATACGGGGATCTCAGCAGGGAGTTCGAGCATGTCCTTTGATGAGTTCTGTATTATCTCCTGATAGCGCTTCTCGAAATGGTTCTCCTCGAATTTTTTCTTCTCTTCCTTGTTGTGCTCGATAAGCTCGGAAAAATAGGGGAATCCCTCTTTTTCGCTGAGTTCATTGTAGAGCTTGTTTGTAAGTATGAGAACTATCGCAACGACTAAATTTATGAACGTGAAAAATCCGTTCACAATACCGGTGCTCAATGATCCGCCTATGAGAGCAGCTGCACCTGTGAAAACAGGAGCGATAAGCAGCAGGATATTCTTTTTACCCTTAATGGAATACAGTGTCATTCCGACATATGCTCCCGGAATCAATAATCCTGAGAAAACAGCAGCAATAGCCATATCTGAGGATGAAAACATGAAACTGGAACCAAAATTTATTATATCGATTATGATGTAGAAAACAACGATATAAAAACAGACCTTGTATATGTGTTCGGTCATTTTAAGCTGTTTGCGGTATTTATCGAAATCCGGATTATAGGCCATAATGACTCCTCCTGTAACAATTTGTGCGGTATTGAATATAATATGTTATACGTCGGCAATGTTGGTAACAACACCTGCTTCCGATATGTCGATATGTCCGAATGAAGGTTTTGTGCTGTCATAGGGTGCGGAAGCGCTTCCGGGGTTCATGATGTATAAGCCGTCCTCGTACTTGTTATAGCGGACATGAGTGTGTCCGTAGAGGACGATATCACATTCGTTATCTATTGCAGCCTGTTTTATGCGGAGAAGTGAATCACGGACGAAGTATCTGTGACCGTGGGCTGCAAATATACGATGCCCGAAGGGCAGCGGAAGAACGAAGAAATCGGGACTGAGACTGTTCTCGTCGCAATTTCCCTTTACGTGTATCACTTTCTCGGTAAACTCGGGATTAGCAAGAATGAAGCGGTCCAGGTCGCGTTCGCCGTCGCCCAGGTGTATGAACCAGTCAGCATCAGCGTTACGGGTGATTATTGACTGCAGGGCACGGTAGTTGCCGTGAGTGTCGGACATAACGATTATACGCATACAGAACCTCCTTGGATAATATACTTTAATAGCCTGTTAAATAATTATATCAGGTCTGAGGAGAAAAATCAATAGTTTACGGAGGAATTATGAACAAAAACAGTATTGATCCGCAGAAAATATCGGGACTTCTCTCGGTAGTCAGCAAGAAAATAGGCGTACCGCCCGAACAGCTCCGCAAAGAGCTTGAGGAGGGAAAGTTCGATAATGCCCTTGCGGCAATGAACGGAAAGGATGCGGCGAAATTCCGTCAGGCGGTGAACGATCCGAAACTCGTTGAGAGACTGATGAGCACTCCGCAGGCACAGGCGCTCTACAAGAAGCTTTCGGGGGAGTGATCTTTTGGCTGAAAATGAAGGGATCATGGATATAATAACCGATCTGCTTTCGGACGAGGAAAGCGTCAGACAGCTTACGGAGCTTGCACAGATGCTGGCAAGCGGTGATCTTTCCGAAGAGGGCGAAAGCGGTACACCGCAGACGGGTATGCCTGATCTGAGTGCGATAATGAAGCTTTCGGGCATGGCGGGAGCGTTGAAGGGCAATGACAGGAACACAGAACTGCTTATGGCGCTTAAACCGCATCTCAGTGAGGAAAAACAGGGCAGAGTTGATAAGGCGGTGAAGCTTCTGAAGATACTTGCCCTGTGGAATCTGGCGAAGGAGAGCGGACTTCTGAACGAACTGCTCTGAAACAGGCGAAGGGAGGCGATGATATGGCAGGATACGGTCATCAGGGAAGAAGACATGAACGTTCGGACGGTAAAATGTCCGCAGGTACGGTGAGCTCACATTATTCGGAGGGCGGACAGACCGATCTGCCCGAGACGCCTCCCGTGTCCGTGAAACCGCAGGAAAACAGCGGAAAACACGGTGATCTGCTGAGGCAGATACTGTCGGGCGGTACAGACAAGGATAAGCTTCTGATAGGTGCGCTGATGTTTGCGCTGCTTCGTGAGGGCGGAGATATGAAGCTCATCCTTGCGCTGGGTTACATACTATTATAAGGAGAAGTGAAATGACGGCAAACGGTTTATTTGTACTTATGTGCTGCGCTGCGGCGGCGGTGATGCTTTTTTACTATCACAGCAGAAAAAGGAAGGTCCGCAGTGCACTTTTCGGCTCTGTTACGGGATTTGCAGGACTTCTTCTGCTGGAGCACTTCGGAGGTGTGTTCGGCGGAGAGGTGCCGCTGAACTGCTTTAATGTGTGCGGAAGTCTGCTTCTGGGTGTACCTTTTGACCTGTGTATCGTACTGCTGAGAATTCTGTAAACTTTTTTCACCGAAACTATTGAAATTTTGGTTATAATATGGTAAAATATATATTATGAGGAGGTGGGATACTTGAATATAATTGATATTATCAGTAAAACCAAACGATCAGAAGAACTGTCCGATGAGGAGATAAAGTGGCTGGTAAACAGCTATACTTCGGGTGAAACTGCTGATTATCAGATGGCGGCATGGCTTATGGCTGTATGCCTTAACGGACTTACCGAGCGTGAAACCGTAAGCCTTACCCTTGCTATGCGTGACAGCGGCGACATACTCGATCTCAGCTGCATCGACGGCATTACCGTGGACAAGCACAGTACGGGCGGAGTCGGCGACAAGACAAGCCTTGTAATAGGACCTGTTGCGGCGGCATGCGGTATAAAGGTGCCGAAAATGTCGGGCAGAGGACTCGGCCATACAGGCGGAACTATCGACAAGCTTGAAAGCATCAGCGGCTTCCGTACAGAACTGCCTTTTGCAGATTTTGCGGAGATAGTCAATACTACGGGATTTGCGATAATCTCTCAGAGCGGTGACCTCTGTCCTGCGGACAAGAAAATGTACGCTCTCAGAAACGCAACTTCGGCGGTTGACAGTATTCCGCTGATCTGTGCAAGTATCATGAGCAAGAAGCTTGCGCTGAATGCCGATTGTCTGCTTCTGGACGTGAAATGCGGTTCGGGTGCGTTCATGAAGACTCAGGAGGATGCCGAAAAGCTTGCCCGTCTTATGGAACGTGTGGGACGTGCTGCAGGTAAGAAGTGCCGTGCTATAGTCACCGATATGGACAGTCCTCTGGGAAACAACATAGGCAACGCCCTTGAAGTCAGGGAAGCTGTGGAACTCCTTCAGGGAAAGGTGAAAGGTCCGCTTTATGACACCTGCATCGACCTTGCGGCTAATATGCTGGAGCTTGCAGGCAAGGGCACTATAGAACAGTGTACTGCAATGGCTGAGGAGGCGGTTTCTTCGGGTGCTGCACTGGACGTGCTTCGCCGTACCATAGCTATGCAGGGCGGAGACAGCAACATCTGCGACGATGTGTCACTTCTTCCGCAGGCTAAGTTCAGCCACGAGATAAGAGCTTCAAGGGATGTAAGGATAGTTGCCGTAAACAGCGAGGAAATCGGCATGGCTTCGCTTATGCTGGGCGCAGGAAGAACGGTCAAGGACGGCGACATCGACGCTACAGCAGGAATAGTCATGGCATGCGGCGTGGGAGACAATATATCCATGCATGCACCGCTTATGACTCTGTATTCATCGGTGTGCAGTGACTTCTCGGAAGCAGCTGTACGTGCAGTAAGAGCGCTTACCTTTGAAGATATCTGAGCTTTGTAAATTTATTGTGATAAATTGCCATTTCCTATTGACTAACAAAAAAATATGTGGTATAATATAGACATAAAATAACACCGAATGGAGGTAATGACCCATGGGATTTATGGATTCATTAAAAGGCCTTGCCGATAAGGTAGGCGATACAGTTGAAAAGGGCGTTAAGACCGGCTCTGATGGTTATAAGAAAATGACTGAGAAGGCTCGTATCAAGAAGGAGATCACTCAGGCTGAATCTGCTATTCAGGACGCTTATGTCGAGATCGGTAAAAAGTTCGCAGCTGAAAATCCCGAAGCAGAGGGATTCATGGACTTCTTTACAGCTATTGCTGACAGCAAGGCTAAGATAGAAGCTCTTAATGCAGAGCTGTTCGATCTTGAAGATAAGATCACATGTAAGGGATGCGGTGCTTCAGTTGACAAGAATGCTAAGTTCTGTGCAAAGTGCGGAACTAAGGTTGAGATCGAAGTACCTGCAGAGACAGTTGCTGAAGAGGCAGAGACAGCTGAGGCACCTGCTGAGAAAAAGGTATGTTCAAACTGCGGCGCAGAGCTTGCTGAAGGAGCTAAATTCTGCGAGAAGTGCGGTACCGAGAACGAGTAATTCAATATAGTCTTTTAAGATGACCAAAGGCTGCTGCGTTTAACTACGCCGCAGCCTTTAATATTTGTGCAGAATATAAAGTTTTGTAAAATCTGAGACTGATATTACAAAATGTAGAGGCTGCAAACCGCGATATATAGCCAAAAACCTGATGTTGGCATATTGAACAAAAAGAAGCAATATTCAACAGGAAAACAGCAAAAAATGACTATTGAATATTTGTTGTTAGCAAAAATTGACTTGAATAGTTCATAGAAAAGTAATAAAATGATTACAGAAGCTGCAAGAGGGAGGGACACATGGAGAAAAGCTCCGGTGCCTCTGCAGTGAGAAAAAATACGTATATCATTATAAACCGCATGAAAGTGAGGAATGATTAACATGAAAAAGAGCAGATTCAAGAAGGGCTTTGCTGGCCTCATGGCTACTCTTATGTGTGCTATGAGCGTACCCGCTACTACTGCTTTCGCTGCTGACCAGCAGGATAAAGGTAAAACTTCTGATGGTTATGACTACGAAATGTGGAATCAGTACGGACAGGGCCAGGTAAGCTTCAACCCCGGTACAAACGGTTCTTTCACCTGTTCATGGAGCAACATTGAGAACTTCCTTGGACGTACAGGTAGAAAGCTTACAGACAAGAAGCCTTATTCTACTTATGGCACAATCACAGTTGACTATGATGTTGACTACAAACCAGACGGAAACTCATATATGTGTATCTACGGTTGGACAGAAGATCCTACAGTTGAGTACTACATCGTACAGGCTTGGGGTACCTGGAGACCACCCGGACAGCAGGGCGGCGGTCTCGGAACATTCTCTTCCGACGGCAGCACATATAATATCTATAAATCAACTCGTGTAAACCAGCCTTCTATCCACGGTACTGAGACATTCGACCAGTACTGGAGCGTTAATACAACTAACCCGGCTAAGGCTTACTCATCTACACACCTTACAGGTACAATCACAGTTTCTGACCACTTCAAGAAGTGGGAGGGCGCTGGCCTTAAGATGGGTACACTGTGGGAAGTTTCTCTTAACATCGAGGGTTACCAGTCAAACGGTAGCGCTAAGGTTAACAAGAACAAGCTCACAATGAATGCTTCAACTAACCCGAATCAGACCACAAACCCAAGCACAACTCCAAGCACACCTGCAACACCTAACGAGCCTAAGAACTCTGACGGTTCATACTGGAAGACAGACTTCGAGAGCAGCACAGGTGACTGGGTAGCAAGAGGTACAGGAACTAAGATCGCTACTGATTCAAGCAATCACGTTGGCGGAAGCAAGGGCCTTGCTGTAACAGGCAGAGGCGATACATGGCACGGCGCTCAGGTTGAGCTCGACTCCAGCGATTTCGTTGGCGGCAACTCATACAGCTTCAGCGTTGCAGCTATGCAGAACAGCGGTTCTTCTGAGACTCTTAAGATGACTCTCCAGTACAGCCTTAACGGAGAAGACAATTATGATGAGGTTGCTTCAGCGAAGGCTGCAAGTGGCGAGTGGGTTAAGCTTGAGAATACTTCATTCAAGATCCCTTCAGGCGCTACAAACCTCGTTCTTTACGTAGAAGCTCCTGACGGAACATCTGATTTCTATATTGATGATGCTATGGCTGCTAAGAGCGGTACAAAGTCATCTATAAACCTCAGCAATGCTTCTTCAAGCACACCTGCAACAAATTCAAATCCAAATCCAAATCCAAATACAAATACAAATCCAAATACAAATACAAATCCAAATACAAACAACAGCGCAAGCACAAACTTCAATACAAGCGATCCCGGACTTAAGGATTACTTCTCTAAGTACTTCAAGATCGGTACTTCTGTAAGCCCTAACGAGCTTGGCAGCGGCGCTTCATTCCTTAAGAAGAACTACAACTCAATTACTCCTGAGAACGAGCTCAAGCCTGATGCAATCATCGATCAGCAGGCTTCTATGCAGAGGGGTAATAACGTTAATACACAGGTTAACCTCAGCAGAGCAGCTAATACTCTTAAGTTCTGTGAAGAGAACGGTATCAGCCTCAGAGGTCATACATTTGTATGGTACAGCCAGACTCATGACTGGTTCTTCAAGGAGAACTTCTCAGATAACGGCAACTGGGTTTCTAAGCAGGTTATGGATCAGAGACTTGAGAGCTTCATAAAGAATACTTTCGAGGCAATTGCTAAGCAGTATCCAAAGCTCGACCTCTATTCATACGATGTTTGTAACGAGCTCTTCAAGAACGACGGCGGCGGAATGAGACCTTCAAGAGCTCAGGACGGCCAGCAGGGTTCACGTTGGGTACAGATCTACGGTGATGACAGCTTCGTACTGAACGCATTCAAGTATGCAAGAAAGTACGCTCCTGCTAACTGCAAGCTTTACCTCAACGACTATAACGAGTATATCGGTGCTAAGACAACTGATATCTACAACATGGCATTAAAGGTTAAGGCAGAGGGCAACATCGATGGTATCGGTATGCAGTCTCACCTTGCTACAAACTATCCTGACAAGAACACATATTCTGCTGCTCTTGAAAAGTTCCTCAGCACAGGACTTGACGTTCAGATCACTGAGCTTGATATCACATGCTCTGACTTCCAGTCACAGGCAAGTCTCTACAAGGATATCTTCACTCTTGCTATGAATGCTTCTACGAAGACAGGCAAGGTTCCTGCACTCACAATCTGGGGAACTCAGGACCCTGTAAGCTGGCGTAGTTCACAGAATCCTCTGCTCTTCAGCTCGGGTTATAAGCCAAAGCCTGCTTATGATGCAGTAATCGGCCTCGTAGATTCTTCTGATATTGGTAAGACAAATAATGCTTCTGTTGTTCAGACACCTACTAACGCTCCAGCTCAGACACCTACAAGTGCTCCAAACAACACAAATAATAACCCATCAGTTTCTGCTGATGCTGACTTCGGTGATGTTACACTTGACGGAAGCGTTGGACTTTCTGATGCTCTTGCAATCCTTCAGTATGTTGCTAATGCACAGAAGTTCCCACTTACTGAAAAGGCTATAAATAACGGCGACGTATACAACCGCGGTGATGGTATAACAGCTGCTGACGCTCTCTCGATCCAGAAGTATGATGCTAAGGTTATCTCAAAGCTTCCTGAGAGCTGGAGTGCAAATGCAACTGCTAACACAAATACCAACAACAACGCAAGCAGCAACACAAACAATAACTCAAGCAGCAACACAAACAACAATAACTCCTCAGCTTCTACAAACACAGGTTCTGTAAAGGCTATCTCAAGCTCATTCGAGTCTGGTCAGGATGGCTGGGCAGCAAGAGGTAACGTTACTGTTGAAAGTGATTCCGATAGCTACTACAGCGGAAGCAAGTCACTTAAGATCTCCGGCAGAGGAGATGCTTGGCAGGGCTTAGGCTATGAGCTTGGCAGCGATTTCAAGGCTGGCGGCACATACAGCTTCAGCGCAGCAGTTCTTCAGGCAAGCGGTTCAGCTGAGACAATGAAGATGTCTCTCCAGTATGATGATGCTTCAGGCGAGACTCAGTACGATCAGATCGCTACTGCTTCAGCTGCTGACAAGACTTGGACAAAGCTTGAGAACACAGAATACACAATTCCTTCAGGTGCTACAAACCTTCTCCTCTACATCGAGTCAGATACTTCTTTAACAGATATCTATGTTGACGATGTATTCGCAGGCGACAAGGGTACTGCTTCAAAGGTTACAACAGGCGGCGGTAAGGTTAATATCACAGCTGCTTCTACACCTTCAGTTACTCCTTCAACCGGAAATGGTAGCACTTCAATCGATCCTAATAAGCCAATGATCGCTATCAGCTTCGATGACGGTGCTTCACCACAGACAGGTACAAGAATCATTGACGCACTCGATAAGAACGGTTTCCACGCAACATTCTTCTATGTTGGTGACTGGATCAAGGATTCTGCCGGCGAAAACGAAGTTAAGTATGCTTACAGCAAGGGCATGGAAATTGCTAACCATACAACATCACATCCACACCTTCCACAGCTCGGCGCTTCACAGATTCGTTCAGAATTTGATAATTGTCACGCTAAGCTCAAGAGAATAATCGGCGCAGAGCCTTCAAAGCTCATGAGACTTCCTTACCTCGAGTCCAACGGTACAGTAGAGTCAACTCTTAACGATGTTGCACTTATCAGCTGTCAGTGGGATACACAGGACTGGAATGGTCACTCTAAGGATCAGATCGTTAACGACATCAAGGGATGGGTAACATCTGGTCAGGGTAATGGCGCAATCGTTCTCTGCCACGAGACATATGCTTCTACAGCATCAGCTATGGAAGAAGTTCTTCCTTGGATCAAGTCTCAGGGCTGGCAGGTAGTTACCATCTCAGAAATGGCTGCTGCAAAGGGCAAGACACTGAGTGGTGGTAGAGTTTACAAGACAGTGTAAACTTCTAATAATTAACTAACGATATACACACACATTCTGATTATCCCCTAATTTTCCCTGGAAAGGCAGTCGGTTACCCCGACTGCCTTTTCGCTTTATAAAAAAAAGTGACCTTTTCTTCTTTTGGTTCGTTTTATTAGTGAAAGGATTCATGATTTGTGTACACATTGAAGCCTTCATAATATTATGGAAGGAGTTGAGATTATGGTTTCAGAGGATCTTATCCGGGAAGCCGTCGAGAACTATGCGGATGATCTTTACAGGGTATGCCTTGTGATGCTGAAAAATACTGCTGATGCGGAAGATGCTGTGCAGGATTCGTTCATTACATATATGCAGAAGGCTCCGCGATTCAACAGCTCTGAACACGAAAAGGCGTGGCTGATACGTGTTGCATGCAATAAGTGCCATGACATGATCCGTTACAGGGATCGCCACAGCACCGTAAGCGACGAACTGCTTGAAAGCTATTTCGTGGAGGAGAGTGATTCTGCTGTTATCGATGCGCTTATGGAGGTCCCCGAGAAATACAGGATAGTCCTATCCCTTCACTATATTGAAGGCTACAAAGTGGACGAGATCGCCGAAATGATAGGCAGATCACCTTCCGCTGTTAAAATGTGCCTTTCAAAGGGACGGAAAAAACTCGAAGAAAAGTACAGAAAGGGGTACATGTGATATGAATGACAAGGATATCAGAAAAGCTGCGGAAAAAATCAGACTTTCAGATGAAAAAAAGCAGCAGATAATTGATGAGTGTGTTAAAAATATCGATAATACCGATTTGAACGGCGAACAGGTAAGCGGTGTTGAGCGAGTAAAATCAAGACCTGTTATGCGGTTCGCTGCTATGGCAGCTGCATGTGCTGTTATAATCGGCGGAGTAGGTACTACGATGCATTTTATGTCCAGAAACGGTACAGCTCCTGCACAGTCCAGTGAAGTTGAAACTCATGTAGTTATGATGCCGTTCGGAGATTTTGTGGATATGTATTATTGGTTCATAGGCGGACGTTCCGAAAATCCTGATGACCGCCTCGTTGTCGGAGAGTATCTTAATACTGTTGAATGGAGATCCACTGAATTAGCGGATATCAACACCCATGCTGATGATATTCCGGAATACATTATCGATATTAATGAAGATGACAGGCATAAGCTCATTATGATATACGATGACGGTGTTGCAGCCTGCGGTGAGTTAAGTCCTGATTTTGATTTTGATCCTGAAGTAGTTTTCACTCAAAAGGTTTTTGAGGATGCTCCTGTAACCTATTATAAGATCCATTATCCGAGCTTTGATGAACAGATGCTGGCTTTTGAACAGGAAAGAAATATCAAGATAAAAAACAGCAACGGCACTCTTGTTCCTGTTGAGGATTTAGAAATGCTCGACGTTACAAATATGCAGTATGAGCTTGCTATGGATCAGCTGATGCAGAGCGGCTTTGAGCGTGTAGAGTATAGAAACCAGCAGTCGGATGAAATTCCGGAGGGTTACGTAATAAGCAGCGATCCAAAGCCGGGAGAAGTAGTTCCTTCGGACACAAATATCATGCTTTATGTCAGCTGCGGCGCAACAGATGATATCAAGGTTGAGAGTTACATAGGACTTACTGCTGACGATGCATCTGCTATGGCTGAGTATTATGGATTGAAGGTCAGAACACTTGATAATGGCGGTGACGATGCAAATCGTACAGTTACAGCGCAGTCCATAGAAGCGGGTTCTGTTGTACCTGTCGGCACAGAGATAACTCTTACGGTCGGTATGGTCAATGATCTGGACCTTGATTTTGATCTTCCCGATGAAAATGTCCGCTTTGTCAATTATAAAAATACCGAGTGTCCTTTTATTCTCTCGAAGGAGCAGCGTGATAAGCTTGTTTCTGCTATTGAGTTAGGCTGTTATGAGTCGGTTTCAAGTGAAGATATCAATGGAATGGTCAATAACGTATCTCCCGAGGAACAGCTTGGATTCGGTGCGTATTGTCTTGACTGGAATGACGGCAATTCATGGGGCGATCTTACTGTATTTGATAACGGTATAGTTTCTTATGACCGTGAAATAGTCGGCGGTGAGCAGAAGTTGGAATGGTACCGCATAGATGCGTCGTATATCGATACGAAGATACGAAGCATACTTGGCTGGAGCGAGGGCTACTGTCCCTTTGGCACTCCATATAAGACGGGACTCAGCTATAACGGCGAGGCACTAACTGGTTCAAAGCTCCGTGAAGTCTCGAATGCATTTTTCGGCTGGGACTGGAGCAAGGCGGAAGCTGTTGATTCCTTCCTGGGAGAAACTCCGACATACAAGTTCACATATGGTGCTGCTGATATAGGTGATGTTGTTATAAACGTATACAGCGACGGTACTATCGAATGGTCCATACCTGACAGCGGAGTATATCGTCTTACAGATGCAGACGGTGATGCTTCAAACGCAAATATCGATCTGATAAATCAAATTCTTGACGATATACTGAAATAAAACGGCGGACTTTCAGAGTTGTGCCTATACGGAAGTTTTAAGTGTTTTATTGAGGGAGACTTTTGAGTAAAGGTCTCCCTCTATCTTTTTCAGAGCCTTTACTTTAAATTTTCAGCCTGACAGGGTACTCATATAAAGCAATCAGTTTAGTAATACTATGAGTGAGTAACCTGTCAGGCTGAAAATTTGGGGCAAAAAGTCTTTGGAAAAGGGGTTCGGGGGAAGAACCTTTCCTCAGAAAGGTTTTCCCCCGATAATCACATATAAAATTTCCGTAAAAGCAAAACTTAAAAGTCCGCTTTATTTAGTGTAGTGTGTACAGCTTCTTAAAATCCGTGGGTGTGCAGTGTTTGATCTCTTTGAATATACGATTGAATGTTGTAAGGCTCTTGAAGCCCGATCGCATTGCGACCTCGGTTATCGGCATTTCAGAGTCCATAAGCAGATGCTCGGCAGCTTTTGTGCGCCTTGCATTGATATACTGCGGATAGGACATAGAGTTATACTGCTTGAAAATACGTGAGAAGTGATATTTGCTGTAGCCTGCAACGTCTGCAAGCTGATCAAGCGATATGTCGTACATATAGTTGTTGTCTATGTATTTCAGTACCACTCCGAACTTCTCGCTGTATTCGTCGATCTTTCCCTCGTCCACATCCATGCTGCTCTTGTTCTGTTCGATCTGGAACTCTCTTATCGTCATGAAAAGATTGATGAGCTCGGTATAGATCTTAACGTCAGCAAGCTCTGCATGGGAGTTATAGAGTGTAAGGATATCGAGCATGGTCTTTTTAGCCATAACGTGGATCTCCTTATCGTACTCGGGAGTCAGAAGGATAGGACCGTTCAGTGCGCGCATTATTGGTTCCAGTGCAGCCACCTGGCTGAGCACTGAGTTGTCGCACTGGAAGATGAGTCTTCTTCCGGGCATAGGCGGCATGGAATGAAGCTCGCATGGGGGAACGATAAGGATATCATTCTCGCGCAGGTTATACTCCTCGTCAGCCACCGTTACACGGTATTCGTTTTTCATTGGCATTATCATTTCCACCGCATCGTGCCAATGGACGGGATACGGCTCGTTTTCCACATTGTCGTACAGCAAAATACATCGTTTGCTGTCGTACTCGACTGTTTCATAGTCGCCCATTAAATTCTTGATCATAACTTTTCCCCTCGTCAAAAATTGCTCTTTCAAAGCAATCGCAACTGCATTTACCCACTTACATTATAGTATAATCCGTGTAAAATGTAAATAGTTAAGGCGAAACTTTGTGAAAATAATACAAATCGCCACAACAATTTTTGGGGCATTATAACTACGGAACTTGCCTGTATATTGCGTTTTGTATAGATTTCAGAGACTTTTTTAGTAAATCTGAGTTAACTATTGCAGACTGTATGATTGTCATAATTAATAAAATCAGGTTGATTTCAGGGGAGAAGTAGTGTATAATAATGGTATCATTATATTTAAGGGTTGAGAGTATGAAGGATAAACTATTGAAGCTTGCGGCATTTTGCTGCGCTGTGACTCTCTCTGCCTGCGGAGGCAGAACAAATAAAACCGTGACGGCTCCCGACGGTAAGCTTGATCCCTGCACTATTCGTTTTTCCTGGTGGGGAGGGGACGACAGGCATGAAGCTACCCTTGAGGCTATCAAGCTCTGGAACAGCCGACATCCCGAGATAGTTATAACTCCCGAATACGGCGGCTGGGACGGCTGGACTGAAAAAACTGCCGCTCAGATAGGCGGAGGTACCGCTCCCGATATCATGCAGATAAACTACGACTGGCTGGTAACGCTTTCTCCCGACGGAAAGGGCTTCTACGATCTGGACAGACTTGCGGATCAGCTCGATCTTTCGGGATTTGACGAGGACGTTCTCTCCTTCGGACGTGTGGACGGGCTCCTTAATGCAGTTACCGTTTCGGTATGCGGCAGGGGACCTTTTTACAATTCGCAGACTTACGAAAGTCTCGGAGCGTCTTTCCCCGAAACATGGGACGACCTTCTGGCGCTGGGCGAGACTATGAGAGGTTCGGACAAATATCCCATAGATCTTGATATACAGTCGGGATTTACTGCCTGGTATCTTTCTGTAGTGTACATACAGCAGAAAACAGGACGCAACCTTATAACTATGGATGGCGAGCTTGGATTCACTGTGGAGGACATCGAGGCTGCACTTGATTTTTACAAGTCTCTGGAGGATTCCCACGCAGTCCGCACCGTAAAGGAGCATACCGATCAGGACGGAAATTCCGCATTGTATCAGTCCTCTGAGTTTATCAGCGGAAGAGTGGCGGGAGTTCTCGAATGGGGCAGCTCTGTGGGCAAGTACGAAATGGTGCTTCCCGAGGGTGCGCTTAAGGCAGGTCCTCTGCTTGCGGACGAAAACGGCAATAACAGCGGCTGGATGATAAAGCCTTCGCTGCTTTACGCTATATCTGCAAATACAGAGCATCCCGATGAAGCGGCTGCTTTTATGGACTTTATGCTCAATGACAGTGAGTGCGCTGAGATACTGGGCACTACAAGAGGTATACCCTCTTCGGAATATGCGGAGAAAAGCCTTGAAAACAGTGAAAAGCTTGCGGGACTTGTCCTTGAGAACCACGAAATGCTCGAGGCAGCCGATACAGTCACCATAAGTCCGTATATGGAGCTTGACCGAATGAAGGAGTTCTATAATACGGCAATAGAGAAGGTATCCTACGGTACTGAGGATACTCACACAGCGGCGCAGGAAATGTATGACGCAATGTCTTCGTATCTGGAGAAGATTAGAAAATGAAAAAACGAACTTACAACAACCCTGTTGGTGTGGGCAAGTATACGGGACTGCTCCTGATAACGCCGTTTATAGCAGGATTCCTGCTGTTTACGCTCTATCCCTTTGCAGCATCGTTCCTGCTTGGACTCACCGATTATGACGGCGTTCATCCGCCGCAGTTCATCGGCTTTGAAAACTACAGGGAACTGCTTGCTGACAGCGAACTGCATGATGCAGCTCTCGTTACCATTAAGTACACTCTTATACTTGTCCCGCTGAAGCTGATAATTTCACTTTTTGCAGCAATGCTGCTGAATCTGGAGGTCAAGGGGATAGGTATTTACAGGACTGCTTTCTACGTTCCCTCGATACTTGGGGCAAATCTGGCTGTTGTCATAATGTGGCAGTTCCTTTTCACATCGGGCGGACTGGTAAATCAGCTCATCGGTCTGACGGGAGCTGATGCCGTAAGCTGGTACGGCGACAGCAGATACGCCCTGGTTACGATAATACTCCTGCGTCTGTGGGAGTTCGGTTCGGCAATGGTACTCTTTCTCAATGCACTTCGTGACGTGCCGAAGGAGTATTATGATGCCGCAAAGGTGGACGGATGCGGAGGAGTCAGGAGCTTCTTTGCAATAACCCTTCCCATGCTGAAAAATGTCATATTCCTTAACCTCGTTTTACAGACGATAGCCGCAATGCAGGAGTTCAATGCGCCGTATATGCTTACGGGCGGCGGTCCCATGCGTTCGACCTATACCATAGGGATGATGATATATAACGAGATGTTCAGATACCACGATGCAGGTACGGCAAATGCGGTCTCATGGCTGCTTTTCCTGTGTATTACCGCCGCAGTGCTGATACTTTTCAGGCTTACAGGCAGAAACAGGGAGGACAGCATATGAAGAAGAAAATAACTGCATATCTGCTCCTTACCGCTATTGCCCTGGTCATGATATATCCGCTTCTATGGCTTATCGGAGCTTCATTCAAGTCCAATGACGAGATATTCAGCTCGGTATGGTTCATGCCGAAGCACTTTGACTTTTCGGTTTACAGAAGTGCGTGGGAGACTGTTACCCCTTACTCTATGGGACATTACTTCCTTAACACCTTCTGTATAATAATCCCCAAAACTGTTTTCGCAGTGCTTTCATCGGTACTTGTGGCATACGGATTTGCAAGGTTCGATTTCCCCATGAAACGCATGTGGTTCTCGCTGCTTATGGGTTCGATGTTCATGCCTGCGATAGTTACGGTAATGCCCCTTTATCTGCTTTGGAGCAGACTCGGCGTACTCGATACCTATATACCGCTGACTCTGCCTTCGCTTTTTGCTGCTGAGGGAATGTTCGTATTCATGCTGATACAGTTCATGAAAGGCGTCCCGAAAGAGTTTGACGAGGCGGCAAGGTTGGACGGCTGCGGCGCTTTAAAGACGCTGTTTTATGTGCTTGTACCCTGTATCCGTCCCGTAATAGTGTCGATATCTGTATTCACTTTCCTCTGGACTATGAACGATTTCCTTACTCCTCTTATCAACATAAGCTCTGTTGAAAAATATCCTCTTTCACTTGCTCTGCGGCTTTCTTCCGACAGTACAGGTAACGGCTATGAACAGTGCAAGATAATTGCAATGTCCGTGATAGGACTTATACCGTCTGCCGCTGTATTTGCAGCTGCACAGAAAAAATTCATAAGTGGTATAACCGCAGGAGGGCTGACAGGATGATGGACATTTCAAGAGCCGAAAAGGCGGTAAAGGACTATCTGGATAAGCTGATACTGATATCAGAGCCTCTTTGTCCGATGTGGAACAGGGAGAATTTCATATTCAGAAAACAGGCTAAGTGGAACTATATCGACGGATGCATGATAAATGCACTTCTCATGCTTTATAGGGTGACAGGTGACAAGCGGCTGACTGAGTATTCCGAGAAATTCATCGGAGCGTATGTCTGCGAGGACGGTACCATACCCACAATGCATACCGAGGACTTCAATCTGGACAACATAAACGGCGGAAAGGTACTCATCAAGCTGTGGAAGCTGACAGGTGAACCGATGTACAGACGAGGATTCGTGCGCCTTTACGAAGAACAGCTGACGAAACAGCCGAGACTTCTCTGCGGAAGCTTCTGGCATAAGGCGATATATCCTTTTCAGCTCTGGCTGGACGGAAGCTATATGGCGCTGCCGTTTATGGCTGAATACGCCGTGATGACCGATCAGAGCGGAATAATTGAGGACGTTGAGCGGCAGCTCGGCAATATCCGCGAGAAGCTGAGAGATGTGGATACGGGACTGTATTATCACGGCTATGACGAGACTCGCTCGATGAACTGGGCGGATAAAACTACAGGCTGTTCACACGAATTCTGGCTGAGAGCTATAGGCTGGCTGTGCGCAGGACTTGCGGATATTGCGGAGATACTCCCCGATTCGGATGTCTGTCGTGGAATGCTCAGGGATCTTTTGCTGTCTCTGTGCAGGTACGCCGATGATGACGGAATGCTGTATCAGCTTCCCGTAAAGCGTGAGCTCAGCGGAAATTACCCCGAGACAAGCGGTACTCTGCTGTTTGCCTATGCAATGATGAAAGCTGAACGCCTCGGCATTGTCGGTGACGGCAGTGCAGGAGCAAAAGCCTTTATGACGGTAACTGACAGATTCATAACCTTTACAGAGGATGCGCCGATTCTCGGTAATATCTGCCTTATGGGCGGTCTCGGCGGAGACAGCGGCAGGGACGGTTCAGCGGAGTATTATCTCGGTGAAAAGATCGTTGAGAACGATGCCAAGGGTATTGCGCCTTACCTTATGGCTTTTACAGAACTCAAAAGGCGGAATGGTGAGATAAATGAACTATAAGATCAGACAAATGCGTGAAAGCGAATACCCGCTGCTTCAGGACTTCATTTACGAGGCTATATTTATTCCCGAGGGACAGGAAAAACCTCCGAGGGACATCGTACTTCGTCCCGAATTACAGGTGTATACCGCCGGTTTCGGCAGGTATAAGGACGATATCTGCCTTGCTGCCGAAGCCGATGATAAAATAGTCGGAGCGGTATGGGTGAGGATAATGGATGATTACGGACACATCGACAACGAGACACCGTCCTTTGCCATATCGCTTTTTGAAGAATACAGAAACTTCGGCATAGGTACTGCCATGATGCGTGAGATGCTCGGACTTCTTAAAGAACGAGGCTACAGACAGGCGTCTCTTGCGGTACAGAAAGCAAACTACGCTGTGAAAATGTATCGCAGACTGGGATTTGAAGTCATAGACGAAAACGAGGAAGAGTATATAATGCTTTTCCGGTTCTGATCGGGGATTCCAAAGGCAGAGCTCTGTGATATGAAGCGCTCAGTAAAGGGTGAATTTCAAAACAGTCCGGGCAAAAGAAAAAGGGGAGATCTTTCTGCTGAAAGGTCTCCCCTGATAGTTTATTTACGCAGCTGTTATGCAGGCATATCTTTCGGCTGCGAGTATCCTGTCCATTACCAGCTCGGGTGAACACTCTCCGCCCATTACCATATCGAATATGGAAGGTGAGTAGCCTGATACCAGTGCCGCACCTGCTTCGGAGCGTGTCACGGGTATCGCATCACAGCGGCTGTTGACGTTCCAGAATATCACCTCGGGAAGTCTGTAGCCGTACTGGCTGTAGAGCTTCTTTACAGCCCTGAACAGCACCTCGTTATTGCCGCCTGTAACACAGTAGTCGAACTGCATATCCGATATTATGTATATCTTTGAGGGCAGCTCGGACTGAGGTACCTTGTTCTTTATTGCAGTCTTGAGTATCAGCTTGAAAACTGCTTCCAGATCGGTGTTTGCGATCTCGTTGAACGAACGGCAGTAGCTTACCTTTTCAACGATATCTCTGCCCTTTATCTCGACCAGCTGAGGGTTTTCAGAGAAGGTTATGAAGTGGTTTGCAAAAGCACCTGTATTGTGCTCGGCGAAGAATATTCCCAGGGACAGTGCCGCATCTGCGGGACGTATTCCGCCCATTCCCCAGTACATAGAGCCTGAGCCGTCTATAACTGCGATAGCGTTTTCACGCTTTGCTGCATTCAGATCGGGCAGAGACTTCCATGCGGTATCCAGCGAGAGTCTCTCAGCATCGGATATAGAGGGCTCCATAGCCGAACGTACTATATCGTAGGGGAACAGTCGGTCTGCGTGGAGCTTTGCTTCTCCGCTGTTGACCTTGTTCAGGAAATCCTTGTAGCGCTCGCCGTCGTTGCGTATGAATGCCTTGCGGTACTTGAACATAGCACATGAAGGCTGTACACCATAGTTGAATGTGTAGTCACGCTCACGGAGACGGTTCTCCAGTATATCCGAATACTTGCGGAGTGCGGACAGAGTCTTTCTGAACTCAGGCTCGGACATTCCCAGCAGTTCTGCCAGACGTCTGCCCATGTTCCTTGTCTTCTTTGAGGAGGTGTTCACAGAGGGCATCCACTTTGCAAGCAGTGATACCTTGCCGCCGTTAGCCATTGAAGCCTTATCGGTGCGGAGCTGAGCTGCGATGATATCAGCAGCATCCTTCTCCAGAGGAGTTCCGATCAGTACGCACAGGTCATCGAAACGACCGTACTCAGGGAACAGTTCCAGATTCTTTCTTACAGACTCGGGAGCTGTCTTTACCAGTGTGCTTACAGCTATGCGGAAG
>Ga0209407_1000664_pt1 | contig 42284 bp, 36 predicted proteins | sample AD_JPNHG3_MetaG_FD_184410 | JGI IMG/M metagenome (GOLD analysis project Ga0209407, IMG submission 184410) | Active sludge microbial communities of municipal wastewater-treating anaerobic digesters from Japan - AD_JPNHG3_MetaG (SPAdes) (version 2) | ecosystem: Engineered > Bioreactor > Anaerobic...
CACGGGCGACTACCGGTACATGACGCGCTACATCGACATGATCGAAAAGGTCACCCCCAAGGACATCATGGAGGCGGCGAAGAAATACCTGACCGAGGAAAACCGAACCGTGGCCGTTCTCCAGAGGAAGGTGAACCCGTGAGGAAAGCACTCGTCCTCTGTATCGTTCTGCTCCTCATGGCCGCCGGGCCCTGCCCCGCCGGGGCGACGGACGCGCAGCCGGCGCCCGCATGGCCCGATCCGGACCGCCTGACATACGGGGAGATCCGATTCTCCCCGCCGAAACCGCAACGGGTCGTCCTCGAAAACGGCCTGACCGTCTACACCCTGGAAGATCGTGAACTGCCGCTCGTTCAGGTTTCGTTCCTCGTCGGTGCGGGCTCGGTGTTCGAGCCGGATGGCAAGGCCGGCCTTGCGGAATTGACGGGCGACGCGATGCGGACAGGCGGCGCGGGCAAGCTGGGCGGCGATGAGGTGGACGAGCAGCTGGAGTACCTGGCTGCGCCGGTATCCGTCAATGTCGGAATGGAATACGGGACGGGCAGTCTCTCGGTCCTGAAGAGGGATCTCGAAAAGGCCTTCCGGATCTTCGCCGACATCCTCCGCCGACCCGCCTTCGAGGAGGCGAAAGTCGAGCACGCCAAGAATCTCAAGATCGAGGAGCTTCGCCGAGTGTTCGACGCGCCGCAACGGCTCGCCTTTCGGGAGTTCCGGCGTGTGCTCTACGCCGGCAACCCCCGCGGGCGCCTGCCGGAGATCCAGACGATCGAGGCCATCACGCGGGACGATCTCGTCGCGTTCCACAGGGCCCATGTCTTCCCCCGCAACCTGCGGATCGCGGTCACGGGCGATCTCTCGAAGGAAGAGGCCCTTGCGTTGGTGGAGAGGCATTTCGGTGACTGGGACGACGAGGGGGATTTCAGCACCGCGCCCCTTCCGAAGCCGCAGGAGCAGGGGCCCCTGTATCACTTCTCCCGGAAAGGTCCCCAGTCCACCGTGATCATCGGCACGATCGGGCCGGGCAAGGAAAGCCCCGATTTCCACGCATTCACGGTCCTGGATCACATCCTGGGCAGCGGCGGGTTCCGCTCCCGGATCTTCCAGGAGGTCCGCAGCAACCGGGGGCTCGCCTACAGCGCGGGCAGCTTCTTCGAGGGCCGACAGGGCTACGGGACGTTCGGGGCCTATGCCATGACGAAGACGGAGTCCACGGGCCAGGTCCTGTCCGTGCTGCAGGACATCCTGAAGGATGCGCGGGAGTCTCCAATGCCGGCCCAGGACATCCACCTGGCGAAACGATCCATCGTGAACAGCTACATCTTCTCCTTCACGTCGTCCCACATGATCGCCTTCCAGCACATGGCGCTCGAGTTCCATGGGCTGCCCGTGAAATTCCTGGCCGAGTACCCGGCCAAAATCGACGCGGTCACCCGGGAGGACGTGTTGAAGGTCGCGCAGAAGTACCTGGCCCCCGACCGCCGCACGGTCTTCGTCCTGGGCGACGAGACGAAATTCGACGAGCCGCTCCGGTCCTTCGGGACGGTAAAACGGGTCAAGTGAAAGGACGGCATGATCGAAGACAGGACGTTCGAACGGATCCGAAGCCGCATCGACGGCTACTCGCCTGACATGATCCGGCTGCAGGCGGCTCTCACGGCGATCCCGGCCCTGGCCCCGGAGAACGGCGGGGACGGGGAGATGAAAAAGGCGGCCTTTCTCGTCGAGGCCCTCCGAGAGATGGGATTCCCGCCTGCCGAGAGCTGCCATGCGCCCGACGGCCGCGTCTCCGACGGGGCGAGGCCCAATATCGTGGTGCGGATCCCCGGCCGATGCGCGGACCGGACGGTTTGGGTCATGACCCACACGGACATCGTACCTCCCGGGGAGTTGAAGCTCTGGGAGAAAGACCCCTACGAGTGCTGGGTTCGCGACGGGAGAGTCTACGGGCGCGGCACCGAGGACAACCAGCAGGATCTCGTGGCGTCGATCTTTGCGGCAAAGGCCTTCCTTGATGAAGGGATCGTCCCGGAGTCGACGATCGGGATCCTTCTGGCCGCCGACGAGGAGACCGGCAGCGGCTACGGCCTCGATTACGTCCTCGAGAACCGGCGCGACTGGTTCCGCAGGAACGATCTCATCGTCGTGCCCGATGCGGGCAACGAGGAGGGATCCATGATCGAGGTGGCGGAAAAGAGCGTCCTGTGGCTGCGGGTCCGTGTTTCGGGCAGGCAGTGCCATGCCAGCCGCCCCGCTCTGGGGAGAAACGCCTTCAGAGCCGCCTCGCATCTCGTGGTGCGGCTAAACGGGCTGGCGGGGATCTACGGCGCCCGGGACCCCCTCTACGACCCGCCGGAGAGCACCTTCGAACCGACGAAGAAGGAGGCCAACGTCCCCAACGTGAACACGATCCCCGGAGAGGATGTCTTCTACCTGGACTGCCGGGTCCTTCCCGTGTATCCCGTCGACGACGTGCTGGCGACGATCCGCGGCATGGCGGATCAGGTAGAGAGGCAATTCGGCGTGACGGTCGCCCTCGAGCCGGTGCAGAAGTCCGACGCCCCGCCGCCCACGGCGCACGACGCGCCGGTGGTCCGGGCCCTGGAGGAAGCCGTCCGGGCTGTCTACGGCGTGACGGCGACGCCCAGGGGCGTCGGGGGCGGGACCGTGGCCGCCGTCTTCCGGAAGTACGGCTACCCGGCCGCCGTCTGGTCGCGCTACTGTCACATGGCCCACCAGCCCAACGAGTACTGCCTGATCGAAAACATGGTGGGCAACGCGAAGGTCTACGCGCACCTGTTCCTGCAGAAGTGAAGACGGCAAGAAGGCAAGAAGGCAAGAAGGTTGAATGGAACCGGAGCGATGCCCCCGCATTCCGCTTCTTCACCCTTCTCACCCCCGTGCCTTCCCAACCTCCGACACGGGATCGGGAGGCACGACCGGCACGAAACAGGCAAAGCCATCACGAGGCAGCACCCTGAGGAACGAAACCACCAAGCATCTCAGCTTTCCCGACGCCAACGCCTTCAAGACCCTGCTCGGGGGCGAGGACCGGAACCTGCGGCTCGTCGAGAAGCTGGAGCCGGTACGCATCTCGGCCCGGGGGGACAAGATCACCCTCGTCGGCGATGCGCAAGCCGTCCAACTCGTGGAGAACCTCCTCGGCCAGCTCTATCGGCTGATCCAGAAGGGGTTTCCCGTCTACTCCACCGACGTGGGGTTCGCACACCGGATCCTCTCCGAGAACCGCGCCGTGCGCCTCGAGGAGATCTTCCTCGACAAGGTCTACATCTCCTCGAAGAAAAGGGTCATCACACCCAAGAGCATCGCCCAGAAGCAGTACATCGACGCCATCCGCAGTCACGACCTGGTCTTCGGCATCGGTCCGGCGGGAACGGGGAAAACCTACCTGGCCATGGCCATGGCCGTTGCGTACCTCATGGACCGCCGCGTCAACCGGATCGTCCTCACCCGTCCCGCCGTGGAGGCCGGGGAGAAGCTGGGGTTCCTTCCCGGGGACCTGGTGGAGAAGGTGAACCCCTACCTGCGGCCCGTCTACGATGCCCTGTATGACATGATGGAATTCGACAAGGCACAGGCCCTGATCGAAAAGGGCATCATCGAGGTGGCGCCGCTGGCCTTCATGCGCGGCCGGACGCTCAACGATTCCTTCATCATTCTCGACGAGGCGCAAAACACGACGTCGGAGCAGATGAAGATGTTCGTCACCCGGCTCGGCTGGGGATCCCGCGCCGTCGTCACCGGTGACGTGACGCAGATCGACCTCCCCGCCGGCAAGACCTCGGGTCTCGTGGAGGTGGAGCAGATCCTGAGCGGCACCGAGGGGATCCGATTCGTCTACTTTTCGGAGATCGACGTCGTGCGTCATCCCCTGGTCTCGGAGATCATCAAGGCCTACAACCACCTCACGCGGAGCCGAAGCGAGGGCAGGCAAGAATGAGCCGGGGGAAGAGCCCGGGTGCGGGGACAGAAAAATCCATGCAAGGACGAGCGAAATCGAAGGCGGGGACGGTCCGGATCGCGAGCCGGCAGAAGCTGGCGAAGATCGACCGCGCCGGCCTGCGCCGGGACTGCCGGAAGATTCTGGCGCTGCTGGGGCTTGGAGAACGGGAGCTGAGCCTCCTGCTCCTCGACGACGAGGGAATCCGGGCGCTCAACCGGGACTGGCTGCAGCGGGACCGGCCGACCAACGTTATCGCCTTTTCCCTGATCGAGGGCGCGTTCGGCGGTCTGAACCCGGGGGTGCTGGGCGACGTGGCGGTTTCGGTGGAGGCCGCCCGGCGCGAGGCGCAGGCTGCGGGGATTCCGTTCGAGGACGCCCTGCTCCATCTCGTGCTGCACGGGGTGCTGCACCTGGCCGGCTATGCACACGAAGGGCCCGGGAACAGGGCCCGGGCCCGTGTCATGGGCGCCGTGCAGGAGACGGTGTTTTTCGAAATCCGCGGCTACCGGCTGTCGTGCAGTCTCTAGAGGAGGCGCTCAGCCCCCGGCCCCGGCATTCGGGTTGCGGACCTTGATCACCTGCCCGCTTTTGAGCTGCGTGGTCTGCAGCTGGTTCATCTTCCGGATCTCGGCCGGCGTCGTGCCGTAGCGCTTCGCGATCTGGGTCAGCGTCTCCCCCTTCTTGACGGTGTGCCTGACCAGGGCTGGCTCGGCGGCAGGCTTCCTGGACTTGCCCTTCTTTGCCGATGCGACCGCCGTTGCCTTCTCCTTCGTCCTGACCGGGACCTTCAGAACCTTCCCCGCCGTCACCTGGCTCTCGCTCTTGATCCCGTTGGCGGCCAGCAGCGACTTGGTGGAGACGCCGAACTTCTTCGAGATGGAGGCCGCCGTGTCGCCCGGCTTCACCTTGTACTTGACGATCTTCGTTTTGCGCTCCCGCGCCGGCGGTTCGGGCGGCTTCGATTCACGGATCTGGTCCGCCACGAGGGCGTACTGCTGTCCCATGCCCCGGGGGATTTTCAGGTCGTAGGGGCGGTCCGGGGTGATCTGGTGACGGAGCTCGGGGTTGAGAAGGACGAGCGTGTCTGCCGGGACGCCCATCTGGGAGGCGATGTCGGAGAGCTTCATCGTCCGGTTCGTCTTCACCGTTTCGTACGCGATGGGCTTGGCGTAGGGCTCGGGGAGCTCCATGCCGAATTTTCTCGGGTTCTTGACGATGTGCAGCGTCGCGAGGAATCTCGGCACGTACCTCGCCGTCTCGTTGGGCAGCTGCCGGTAGAGGTCCCAGAAGTGATCCAGGTAGTCGATCTGCTGCTGCGAGATGACCTTGAGAACGCGGCCCTCCCCGCAGTTGTAGGCCGCCAGGGCCGTGAGCCAGTCGCCGAAGAGCCCGTGGAGGTCCGTGAGGTACGCGATGGCGGCCTGGGTCGATTTCTCGACGTTCATGCGCTCGTCGATGTAGAGGTCGCGGTTGAGCCCGTATTTGTAGCCCGTCGACGAGATGAACTGCCAGGGCCCCAGCGCCCGGGCCCTAGAGAGCGCATGGACCTGGAATCCGCTCTCGACGAGGGGGAGCCAGGCCAGCTCCTCCGGCATCCCCGCCTGCCGGAACTGCTGCTTCATGAAAGGCAGATAATAGCCCGCCCTCTCGTAGGAGCGCTCGAAGAAATTCCGCTCGACCGTCTGGAAGCTCCGGATCTCCCGCTCCACGTCGGCGTTCATGATGAGGGGGATCGCGCTCTGCCTGCCGACCGCGGAGATTCGCTTGCCGGTGTAGATGTCGAGGATCCTGCGTGCGATCAGGAGCCTCATGTCGTCTTTCTGACGGTTGGCCGTGGTGCTGTCCTCTTCGTCGGACAGCAGGATCCCGTAGGCCTTATCGAGGGCCTTGAGGGCGTTGTCGACATCGCCCTTGTCCCGGTAGGCCTGCGCAAGCCGCAGGAGGTCGACGATCTCATCGAACTCTTCGTCGATCTCGGAGTTCCCGTTGTCGTGCCCGTTTTGGCCGTTGGGCCGGGCGGCCTGCCCGTTCGAGAACGTCCCGGGGCGTGCCCCGGGCTCAAGAGCCCCGGCGGGCTTGCTTGCGGGATCTACGCCGGAAAACCCCGGGCCGAGGCCCTGGGGCTTCGACTCGGTGCCGCGCATGGCCGGCGGTGAGGAACCGTTGTCCCCGACGTTTTTCGAGATTTTTCTTGGAGGGGATTTGTCCGGCCTCTCCGCGGGGGCGATCGTACCCTGGGGATCGGTCTGAATCTGCGCCGTCGTTGAGCAGGCACACAGCAACAGGAACATGAGGAGGCCGCAGCCCCACTTCAAAACCGGCATATGCTTGATCCTTTCACGGATGTTGAAGCCAAGTCGTAGCCCTCCCGGCTTCTAACAGACACGGCTTCCCGCTGTCAACGGGGAATTCCCCCGCGGACCCGGCAGGGGAGTTCCCATGCAATTTCCGGGTCATCTGTCGGGGGTCCGGCTCTGCTCGGCACCGAGCAGGTAGGCCTCGATGAACTCGTCGAGATCCCCGTCGAGCACCCTCTGGACGTTGCCGACCTCGAGATTCGTCCGGTGGTCCTTGATCAGCTTGTAGGGGTGGAGCACATAGGAGCGGATCTGGCTGCCCCAGGCGATGTCCTTTTTCGTCTTGTGCAGCTCGTCCAGCTTGGCGCTCTGTTCCTGGAGCTTGATCTCGTAGAGGCGGGAACGGAGCACCTTCATGGCCATGGCCTTGTTCTTGTGCTGTGACCGCTCGTTCTGGCACTGCACGACGATCCCCGTGGGCAGGTGGGTGATCCGAACGGCGGAGTCCGTCTTGTTGACGTGCTGGCCCCCCTTGCCCGAGGAGCGGTATGTGTCGATCTTCAGGTCCTTCTCGTCGATGTCGACGACGATCTCGTCGCTCACCTCGGGGTAGACGAAGACCGATGCGAAAGACGTGTGGCGCCTCGCGGCGGCGTCGAAGGGCGAGATCCGGACGAGCCGGTGGATCCCGGATTCGGCCTTGGCGTAGCCGAAGGCGTACTCCCCCTCCATCTCCACCGTGACGCTCTTGAGCCCCGCCTCCTCACCGGGCTGGAAGTCGAGGATCTGGGTCTTGAAGCCGCGCTTTTCCGCCCACCGGAGGTACATCCGCAGGAGGATCTCCGCCCAGTCCTGCGCCTCCGTGCCGCCGGCGCCGGCGTGGATCGTCAGGATGGCGTTGAGCCGGTCCTCGTCCCGGCCGAGCATGCGGCGGATTTCCGCCGCCCGCACGACCTCGGCGAGGCGCTGCAGACCGCTCCTGACTTCTTCGAAGGTCTTTTCATCCCGGGCCTCGGCCGCCAGTTCGAACAGCACGTCGAGATCCCTCAGCTCCCGGTCGATCTTCGACCACGCCTCGACGGCGGCTTCGATCCGGTTTTTTTCGCGCAGGACGTCCTTTGCCTTCTCCGGGTCGTCCCACAGGTCAGCCTTGGCGGTCTCCTTTTCGAGATCCCCGAGGCGACGGGTCAGCCCCTCGATGTCAAAGACAACCTCGGAGGGTTTCCGCCCGATTCCTCAGCTCCGACATCATCTCCTGGATTTCTTCAACCATCGTCTGGATCCTCCCGGTCTGTAGAATAGCACAAGCAGGGCGATCAGGCACACGAGAACGAGCCAGTCGCCGTAAGCCGTGTAAAAGGTCCCGATTCGCTGGATCTTCACAGGGGCAACCAGGAATGTTCGTTCAAAAACCCGGGTTTGGGCCGTGATCCGGCCCGTTGCGTCGATCACGGCGCTCACCCCCGTGTTGGCCGCCCTGGCCAGGTAGAGCCGGTTTTCAACCGCCCTGAACACCGTCATCGACAGGTGTTGGAACGGTGCAGAGGTCATGCCAAACCAGGCGTCGTTCGTGACGTTGACGAGCAGCGATGCCCCGCTGCGCCCGTAGGCCCGCCCGATGTAGGGGAAAATCCCCTCGTAGCAGATCAGGAAGCCGACCCGGGCTTCCCCGGCGGCAACGGGCTCGAATCCCTCGCCGGGCAGGAAGTCGCCCACGCCGACAGCGAGCTTCTCGATGAAGGGGAAAAGCGGCCTGAGCGGCACGTACTCCCCGTAGGGGACGAGGTGAACCTTGTCGTACTTGCCGGCCGTCGTTCCTTCGGGCGTGAGCACGACGGCGCTGTTCCGGAAGCGGAGCGCCCCATCGCGGCTTGTGTAGCTCGGCGTGCCGAAGAGCAGCCACGCACCGGTGGAACGGGCCACCCCGACGACGGCGTCGTGCAACTCGTCACGGTTCTGGAACATGAAGGGCGTTGCCGTCTCGGGCCAGATGATGAGCCGGGCCCCCCGCCCCGCGGCCTCGAGGGACAGATCCCGGTAGATCCGGAGGGTCTCCTTCTGGAACGCCGGGTCCCACTTGATGCTCTGGTCGATGTTGCCCTGGATGAGCGCCACGGTCCGTTCGGGCACCGGATCGAACCGGGCGGCCACATCGGCGAGGCGCCAGACCCCGTAGCCCCCCGCAAGGGCGAGGAGCAGACCCGCGGCGGCAAGCCCGACGAAGGCCCTTCTTCTCCCATCCCGTCCCGCGCCGACGAAGGCGGCCAGGGCGGCGTTGACGAGCACGACGAGAAAGCTCACCCCGTAGCTGCCCGCAACATCCGCAATCTGGATGAGAGGCAGGTTGAGGTACTGGGAATGGCCGAGGTTTTCCCAGGGGAAGCCCGTGAGCAGCGTCGACTTGGCATACTCCAGCACCGTCCAGAGAAGCGGGGCGGCCGCGACGACGGGAATCCCGCGGTTCCGGAAAAAGGCGGCCCCCGCGGCGAAAAGCCCCGTGTAGAGGCTCAGGTAGAGGGCCAGCAGCATCATGACGGGGATCCCCAGCGCCAGGGGGAGCCGCCCGTAGTGCACGACGACGTGGGTGACCCAATACAGCAGGCCCACGTGCTGCACGAAACCGGCGAGGAGCCCCGCGAGAAGGGCGGGCAGGACCGGCAGGGCGCGCAGGGCCGACAGCAGCGGGACCAGGGCCACCCAGGCTACGGCGCCGTGACCGAATTTCGGGAAGGAGAGCACCAGGAGGATCCCCGTCAGGACGGCCGAAGCGGCTGCTGCCGTCGGGAGCCCCCACGGACCCGCTGCCTGGCGTCTCGCCGTGGGTTGTTTCAGCGCGTCGATGATGGTGTCACCCCCGTCTTGCGGATCTTGACCTTCCGGATGCTTCGCCCGTCGGCCGAGGCGATGACCATCTCCAAGTCCCCGTGGCGGACGATTTCCCCCGTGAGCGGGATCTTCCGGATGAGGTGCAGGATCAATCCGGCCAGGGTCTCGTACTTGCCCTTCGGGATCGTGATGCCGAGACGGGCCTCGAGCTTCTCGATGTCGACGCGGCCGTCCACGAGGGTGCTCCCGTCGGGCAGCTCCGTGAAGTCCGCGTCCTCGGTGTCGTGCTCGTCGCGGATCTCGCCGACGATCTCCTCGAGGAGATCCTCGAGGGTGACGAGTCCCGCCGTCCCGCCGTACTCGTCGATCACGATGGCCATGTGCTGCCGCTGGTCCTTGAGCTCGTGCAGCAGCAGGCGGATGTTCTTGGTCTCGGGGATGAAGTACGGCTTTCTCAGCAGGGGTCTGAGGTCCGCCTCGCCCACGGGTGTGGACCACAGGCGGATCAGGTCCTTCACGTTGAGAATGCCGATGATGTTGTCCACGCTCCCCTCGTAGACGGGCATCCGGGTGTACCCGTGGCGGTGGACCTGCTCGATGATGTCCGAGATGGGGGCGTCGCTCGGCACGGCCACGATTTCCGTGCGCGGGATCATGACCTCCCGGGCCACCGTGTCGCGGAACTCCAGGATGCTCTGGATCATGTCGCCCGACGTTTCGTCGATGAGGCCCTTTTCCTCCCCCTCGTCGATGATGGACTGGATCTCCTCCTCGAGTCGGGACTGTTCCCGTTCCCTTCCCCCGCCGAAAAGGGACTGCAGGCGCGCCCAAATGCCGCTGAACAGAAATGGCCGGCTCATTCACAGACCCCGTATCGATTCGGGCCGCAGCATGGCGACGTCCTTGCGCCGCAGGACGTCGCCGATGAGTCGCAGGACCTTTTCCCGGTCCTGGGGCATCCGGGCCCGGATGGGGAGATAGTTCGATGCGTGATTGGCCGTGAAGAAGCAGTCGGTGAAGCGGGATTCGGCTACGATGACGCCCAGCTCCTCGAGCAGCTCGAAGGTGCCGGGCAGGACGAAGGCCCCGGTGCGGGCCTGCTCGTAGAGCGGCGTTCCCGGGACGATCATGACGGTCAGGACCCCGGCGTAGTCCGGGTCCACCTCGGTGAGAATGCGCGCCGTGTCTCGAGCGTGCTCCCGGCTCATCGCAACGCCGCCGATCCCGAGGAGTACCGTCACGGAAAGCGTGATTCCCGCCTCCTTGACCCGACGGGCCGCCTCGACGATCCGGGCGACCGTCGTTCCCTTGCGGATGTTTACCAGGATCTGCTCGTTTCCGGATTCGATGCCGAGGTAGACGATCCCGAGCCCCCGCTCCTTCAGCTCGCGGAGCTCCTCGACGGATTTTTTCCGGATGCTTTTCGCATTGGCGTAGGTCCCGATGCGCACCACGCCGGGCAAACGGGCGCGGATCGCGTCCAGGATATCGATCAGGCGCTTCTGCGGGATGATGAGGGCGTCGCCGTCGCAGAGGAAGAGCCGCTCCACCCGCCGGAAACGTCGGGCCGCGTAGTCCAGATCCTCAACGATCTCGTCGAAACCTTTGATGCGGAACCGCTTCCCCTTGAAGCTGGGGCAGAAGGTGCACCGGTTGTGCGAGCAGCCGACGGTGACCTGGAGAAGCAGACTGTACGCCTCGCTGGGCGGGCGTATGATGTCGCCTTCGTACTTCATTACTCCCCGTGGTCGGCGCCGTAAGGGTTGACGGCGGGGTTGGCATGGCAGGCGGCGCAGAAGCACTTCGTGTCGACATGACCGCACCCGTAGCCCCAGAGGTCCCAGCGCCGGCAGTCCGTGCAGAGGTGGGTGGAGCAGCCGTCGCAGAGAACCACGGATTTTTTCTTGCGGCAGACCTGGCAGAATTCCTTGCCGTCGGTGACGATCATGGGAATGTGTTTCCTTGCCCGTCAAAATTTTGCGCTAATGTATCCGATGGAACGCAAAAAGGCAAGCCCGCAGCCTGGAGGGCCCATCCGGCGGTACCCGACGGCACTGCCGTGAAACTGCCTGACAGTGGGCATTTCAAGAGGCCGCGGCGCTGGATGTCAGACATGGGCGAAATGTCACGATCGGGGTGTCGGGAAAGCAAGTCGTGGCAAGCATCTTGCAGTGCCGCCTGATGTCCGCGGATTTTCTGAGAAAAAATTTTGTAAAAAACATGCATTTTTTGCAGAAAACGCTTGACAATAAAATTTTCTTCCGTACAAAGGAAACAAGCGCAACCTCTTTTCGAGGTTCTTTTTCAGGCAGACCGACGATGACGACACGCCGCAGCGACAGGGACGCCGCTTGAAAACGCGACAGAGAACGGTTCATCGTCAGGACCATACAGCAGGAGGACAACGGATGGAAGAAAACGTCTGTCTGAGCCAGGAGGCGGAGCCTCCGGGTCAGCGCGCCGGCATGACCGGTTTAGCTCTGGATGAGCTAATTCAAAACCCCGTTCCCGCTCCCGCCGCGACACCCGTCGCGCATGCGATCACGAGTCGCGTTTTCATCATGCCCTCCCGGGGGGCGAGTGCCTGCAAGCCGAGCCCCCGGTCCCAAGCATTCCGGAAACAGTTCTATCCCGACGCCTCGGCCGCGGACTGGAACGACTGGCGCTGGCAGGTCCGCAACCGGATCACCGGGGTCGAGATGCTCTCGCGCATCCTCTGGCTCTCCCACGAGGAGGAAGCGGCGATCAACGAGCGGGGAGAGGCCATCCCGCTCAACATCACGCCCTACTATGCCAGCCTGCTCGACCCGATGGATCCCGATCAGCCGCTGCGGCGAATGGTCGTCCCGGTGACGGCGGAGTTCGAGCGCTCTGCCGACGAATCGGACGACCCGCTCTGCGAGGACCACGACAGTCCCGTCCCGGGCCTGGTGCACCGCTACCCGGACCGGGTTTTGTTCCTCGTCACCGGGTTCTGCTCCACCCACTGCCGCTACTGCACCCGCTCGCGCATGGTCGGCCGCAACGAAGAGACCCATGCCGACCGCGAACGATGGGAGCGGGCCCTGGCCTACATCGAGAGCACCCCCGCCGTGCGTGACGTGCTGCTCTCCGGCGGCGACCCCCTGACCCTGGCCGACGAGGCCCTCGACTGGCTGCTGTCGCGGCTGCGGGCCATTCCCCACGTCGAGCTGATCCGGATCGGGACGAAGGTGCCCGTCGTGCTGCCCCAGAGGATCACGTCGAGCCTCTGCCACACCCTGAAGCGCTACCACCCCCTCTGGATGAGCATCCACTTCGCCCACCCGGACGAGCTGACTTTCGAGGTGAGCCAGGCCTGCAACCGGCTGGCCGACGCGGGCATCCCGCTCGGCAGCCAGACCGTGCTGCTGGCCGGCGTCAACGACAGCGTCGAGACCATGAAGCGCCTGGTCCACGACCTGGTCATGAACCGCGTGCGCCCCTATTACCTCTACCAGTGCGACCCCATCAGCGGCTCGGCGCACTTCCGCACGCCCGTCTCCAGGGGTCTCGAGATCATCGAGGGGCTGCGGGGACACACGACGGGCTATGCCGTGCCGACCTACGTGATCGACGCGCCGGGGGGCGGCGGAAAGATCCCGCTGCTGCCCGGGTATGTCATCGGCCATGACGATCGGCACATCAAGCTCCGGAATTACCAGGGCCGCACGTTCCAGTACCCCGACGCGGCCGTGGTCGCCGACCGCGGGGCCCGGGTCTGAACCCGCACCGCAGCTTCCGAGAGAAACGAGGAGGAACCCCGCCGCGCCCAAACGGCGGGGTTCTTTGAATGACGCCGCAGAGGGTACCGCCCATGACGCTCGTCGGGATGACCTACGACCTCCGGACCGACTATCTCCGGGAGGGGTTTTCGGAAGAGGAAACGGCCGAATTCGACCAGCCCGCGACCATCGACGCCATCGAGGAGACCCTGCAGTCCCTCGGGTACCGGACCGAGCGGATCGGTCACGTGCGCGCCCTGGCGCAGCGCCTGGTTTCCGGCGCGACGTGGGACCTGGTCTTCAACATCGCCGAGGGTCTCCGGGGCTACGGACGGGAGGCCCAGGTTCCCTGCCTGCTGGATGCCTACGGCATCCCCTACGTCTTTTCCGACCCTCTGGTTCTCTCGCTCACCCTGCACAAGGCCATGGCCAAGAGGGTGATCCGGGACCTGGGGATTCCCACGCCCGACTTTGCCGTGGTGGCGGATGCCGCGGAGATCCCCGGGGTCCGCCTCCCCTTCCCCCTTTTCGTCAAGCCCGTCTCGGAAGGCACGGGCAAGGGGATCGACGCGAAATCGATCGTCCGGGACTCCGGGGAGCTCGACCGGCGCTGCCGGCTGCTGCTCGAGACGTTTTCGCAGCCGGTCCTCGTGGAAACCTATCTGCCCGGCCGGGAATTCACCGTGGGGATCGTCGGCACGGGGCGAAAGGCGCGCGTCATCGCCGTCATGGAGGTCCTCCTGCGCGACACGGCGGAAAAAGGCGTCTATTCCCTCATGAACAAGGAATACTGCGAAGAGCACGTGGACTATCGCCTGGTTGCGGGGGCGGAGGCCGAGCGGGTCTCGGACGTCGCCCTGGCGGCCTGGAGGGGCCTGGAATGCCGGGACGGCGGCCGCCTCGACATCCGGGCCGACGCCTCCGGTGCCCCCCACTTCCTGGAGGTCAATCCCCTGGCGGGGCTCCATCCCACGCACTCCGATCTCCCCATCCTGGCGACCCTCGCGGGGGTTTCCTACCGGGATCTGCTCGGCATGATCATGGCCTCCGCCGAGGAACGGGTGTTTGGGGGGCGGTGAGCGGGCATGAAGGTCCTCATTCTCCACAGCGAGATCGATCCCTGCGCCGCGGCCGACGAGCAGGACGTCCTGGTGCAGGTCGAGGCCGTCTCGAGGGCCCTCCGCAGCCTGGGTCACGACGCGCAGCCGCTGCCCTTTTCCCTCGACCTCGCCGGATTGGCGGACCGCCTGAAGCGGGCGTCGTGCGATCTGGTCTTCAACCTCGTCGAGACCGCCGGCGGGCAGGGCCGCCTGATCCACCTCGCACCGTCCCTGCTCGATTTCCTGGGGATCCCGTACACGGGAGCCGGGACGGAGGCGACCTTCCTGAGTTCCAACAAGCTCACCGCGAAGAGGCTCCTGCACGCGCGGCGGCTCCGCACGCCGGACTGGGTCAGTCTGACGGAGTCCGCCGTGAAAGACCCGTTCCCGGCGGGCTCCCGGTTCATCGTCAAATCGGTCTGGGAGCACGCCTCGGTCGGTCTCGAGGAGCACTCGGTGGTCACGCCCCGCAGCCTCGCGGATTTGCGTGACGAGATCCGGACCCGTCTCGGGAATCTCGGCGGTGCGGCCTATGCGGAGCGATACGTCGAGGGCCGCGAGTTCAACCTGTCCGTCCTGGCCGGCCGCCGCGGGCCCGAGGTGCTCCCCCCGGCGGAAATCGATTTCGTGGGCTACGGGGACGAGAGGCTGCGCATCGTCGGCTACCGGGCCAAGTGGGACGACAAGGCCTTCGAGTACCATCACACGCCCCGGAGGTTCGACTTCGGCCCGGAGGATGGGGCGCTGCTTCGTTCCCTGCGGAGGATTGCACTGCGTTGCTGGGATCTCTTCGGGCTGCGGGGATATGCCCGGGTCGATTACCGGGTGGACGGCGACGGGACCGCGTGGGTCCTGGAGATCAATTCGAATCCCTGCCTGTCCCCGGACAGCGGGTTTGCGGCCGCAACCCTGCGGGCGGGTCTGCGCTTCGAGGAGGTGGTCGGCCGGATCATCGACGATACGCTCGGGACGGGATGAATGGACGCAACGAGGAACAGAAGCGGGGCCGCGGACCGAAGCAACCCCTCATCCACGACGCTGCGGGCAACCGTGCTGCGCGGGGACGCCGAGATCGTCCGGGACATCGTCTCCTCGACGGGCCTCTTCAGGCCCGATGAAATCGCGATCGCGGTGGAACTCGTCGAAGAGCGGCTCCGCGTCGGACCGGCGAGCGGCTATCACTTCCTCTTCGCCGAGCGGGAAGGCCGCGTTCTCGGGTACAGCTGTTACGGTCTCGTCCCCCTGACGCTGCAGAGCTACGATCTCTACTGGATCGCCGTCCGGAAGGAATGCCAGGGGTCGGGGATCGGCAGGATGCTCCTGTCGCGCACCGAGGCGGCCATCGCCGAACTCGGGGGCCGGAGGGTCTACATCGAAACCTCGTCGAAGGCGGTCTACCGCGGCACCCGCCTGTTCTACGAGCGCAGCGGATACCGGGCCGAGGCCACGCTCAGGGAATTCTACGCCCCCGGCGACAACAAGCTGATCTACGTCAAGACCCTTGCACAGGAGGATGCAGAAGGTAAGAAGGTAAGAAGGTAAGAAGGTTGGAGAAGCACAGGCACGCAACGTCATTCGGATTCGCCAACGTTCTCACCCTCGCACCTTCTCACCCTCTCTTCAGGGGTTGGTCCCCCGGGAAAACCGCAGGATCCCCCTTCCTTCGTCGTAGTAGAGGCGGAGTTCCTTTTCGTCGAGGGCATAGGCATGAACCCGGACGAGTTCTTCCAGGAAGCGGTGTTCCTGCGTCATCAGCGGAACGGCGCAGGCCATCTTCGTGGATCCCGTTCTCCAGATCCGGATGACGCTCGGATCGCCCTCCACGAAGCCCCACCCGCCGAATACCCGGTTGCAGCCCCCGGAGCCGCTGAGCTTTCCGTCGGGGGTGAACTCCAGGAATACCGGCGCATCGGGCAGCACGGGGGTTTCAGCGCCTGCCGGACCGTATCCCCTGAGGTCCCAGCGCCCTGCCAGGGTCGGCTGCGGCTGCGCGGGCTCGCGTGTGAGCACCTGCTGCGTCTTCGTGCAGCCGGTGAGGGCGAGAACGGTCATGAGGACCCCCAGGACGGCGGTTGCCTCGCGTCTCCATGCCTTTGCGGTCTTCATGCATTCCTCCATGTATGATGCGTTTGGGTGGGCGCAAACGGATCGCCCCTGTGGGAAGGCGGAAAAAAAGGGGCCAACCTTCGCGGTTGACCCCCTTCGTTTACTGGCGGGGCCGATGGGATTTGAACCCACGCCCTCCGACGTGACAGGCCGGCGTTATAACCAAGCTTAACTACGACCCCGCATGATCTCCGTTATGGTAGGCGGAACAGGACTTGAACCTGTGACATCCACGGTGTAAGCGTGGCGCTCTCCCGACTGAGCTATCCGCCCTTCGAGTCGGGCCGCTACGATACGATAACCCCCGTTTGTTGTCAAGGCCAAAATCGCCGTTTTCACGCCCGTTCGCGCCATCGGTCCCGTTCAGGCGTGGACGTGTCGTCCCTGCTCCACGGCCTTTTCGAGCGGAAGGATCTCCCCCTTGAGATCGAGGGGGACCTCCTGTCCCGGCATCGGGACAAAGGCGGTCTCGAGCACCTCGTCGATGCGCTCGACCAGTTTGAGCTCCAGGTCCTTGAGCACGTTCGACGGGATATCCACGAGGTCCTTCTCGTTCTCCTTGGGGATAATGACCGTCTTGATCCCGCCCCGGTGGGCCGCCAGGAGCTTCTCCTTGAGCCCGCCGATGGGCAGCACCCTGCCCCGCAGGGTGATTTCCCCGGTCATGGCCAGATCGCCCCGGACCGGCCGCTTCGTAAAGGCCGAGGCGATGGAGGTCACCATGGCGATGCCCGCCGAGGGCCCGTCCTTCGGGATGGCCCCCTCGGGGACGTGAATGTGGATATCCGTGTCCTTGTAGAAGTTCTTGTCGAGGTTGAGCGCATCGGCCTTCGAGCGCACGATCGTCAGCGCCGCCTGGGCCGACTCCTGCATCACGTCGCCGAGCTTTCCCGTCAGGATGGTCTTGCCCGTCCCGGGCAGGATCGTGGCCTCGATGGTTAGCAGCTCCCCGCCCACCTCCGTCCAGGCCAGGCCCTGGGTGAGCCCCACGGCCTCCTTGCCCTCGGAGGCGCCGAATCGATACTTCGGGATCCCGAGGTATTTCTCGATGGATTTCGCGTTGATCCGGATCTGCTTCTTGTGGCCGTTGGTCACGATCTCGCGGGCCACCTTGCGGCAGATGGAGGCGATCTCCCGCTCCAGGTTCCGGACGCCCGCTTCCCGGGTGTAGCGGCGGATGATCTCCAGGATCGCCCCGTCGGTGAACAGGATGTCCTGGTCCGTGAGGCCGTTGGCCTCGATCTCCTTCTTCACGAGGAAGCGCTTCGCGATATTGAGCTTCTCGGGCTCCGTGTACCCGGCGATCCGGATGACCTCCATGCGGTCCTGCAGCGGCCCGGGGATGGTCTGCAGGACGTTGGCCGTCGTGATGAACATCACGTCGGAAAGATCGTAGTCCACCTCCAAGTAGTTGTCGTTGAAGGCGCTGTTCTGTTCCGGGTCCAGCACCTCGAGCAGGGCCGAACTGGGGTCTCCACGGAAGTCCGAGCTCAGCTTGTCGATCTCGTCGAGGCACAGCACGGGATTGTTGGATCCCGCTTTCTTGATGAGCTGGATGATCTTGCCGGGAAGCGCCCCGATGTAGGTGCGCCGGTGCCCGCGGATCTCGGCCTCGTCGCGCAGCCCGCCCAGCGAGAGCCGCACGAACTTGCGGTTCGTCGCCCGGGCGATCGACTTGGCGATGGAGGTCTTGCCGACCCCGGGAGGCCCGACGAGGCACAGGATGGAGCCCTTGTTTTTCTTCACGAGGGACTGCACGGCCAGGTACTCGAGGATGCGCTCCTTGACCTTCTTGAGCCCGTAGTGGTCCTCTTCGAGGATGGCCTCGGACTCCTTCATGGTGTGCTTGTTCTCCGTCTTCTCCTGCCAGGGCATGTCGAGCAGCCAGTCGATGTAGTTGCGAACGACCGTGGCTTCCGCCGACATGGGCGACATCATCTTGAGCTTCTTGATCTCGTGCTTGACCTTCTTCTGGGCCTCCTCGGAGAGCTTCTTGCCTTTCATGCGCTTCTCGAGCTCCTCGATCTCGCTCGAGAAATCGTCCTTCTCGCCCATCTCCTTCTGGATGGCGCGCATCTGCTCGTTGAGGTAGTAGTCCTTCTGGGTTTTCTCCATCTGCTTCTTGACCCGCCGCTTGATCTTCTCCTCCAGCTCGAGGATCTCGATCTCGCCGATGATCAGGGAATAGAGCTTTTCGAGTCGTTCGCCCGCATCGGTGATCTCCAGGAGGGCCTGTTTCTTCTCGAGCTTGACGCCCAGGTGCGAGGCGACCACGTCGGAGAGCTTGGCCGGGTTGTCGATGGCCGCGATGGTGTCCACCAGCTCGGGCTGGATCTTGCGCGAGAGCTTCGCGTAGTTCCGGAAGGCCTCCACGAGGACACGGGCGATCGCCTGCACGGAGCCGACGTTCTCCGCTGCCGTTTCGGGCACTTCCTCGATCTCGACGACGAAGTGGTCCGGGTTCGGGATGTAGTCCCGCACGGTGGCCCGCTTCTTCCCTTCCACGAGGGCCTTCACCGTCCCGTCGGGCAGGCGCAGCAGCTGGATGATGACCCCCAGCGTGCCCATGGTGTAGATGTCCCCCTCGGAGGGCTCGTCCTTCTGCGCGCTCTTCTGGGCCACGAGGAAGATCTCGTTGTCTTGCTTCATGGCCGACTCGAGCGCATTGATCGACTTTTCCCGCCCGACGAAGAGCGGCACGATCATATAGGGGAAGACGACCACATCCCGCAGAGGCAGAAGCGGGACAATCATCTTCTTGTCTTCTTTCTTCGTGAAATCAAACATGGCCATTCGGTTTCAACCGTCTCCTTAGGCCGTCTCCGTCTTGGACTCGAAGAGCAGGATCGGCTTTTCGCCCTTCCGGACGACGTCCTCGTTGATGATGACTTCCTTCACGTCGCTTCGCGACGGGATGTCGTACATGATGTCGAGCATGGTGTTCTCGAGGATGGCCCTCAGCCCGCGGGCGCCGGCCTTGCGGTTGACGGCGAGCCTCGCGACGGCCCGCAGGGCGCCGTCGGTGAACTTGAGCTTCACGTTCTCCAGCTCGAGGATCTTCTGGTACTGCTTGCTGATGGAATCCTTCGGTTCCACAAGGACCCGCATGAGGTCGTTCTCGTCGAGCTCTTCGAGGGTGGCGATCACGGGCAGCCGGCCGATGAACTCGGGGATCAGCCCGTACTTCAGCAGATCCTCGGGCTGCACCTCGGCAAGCAGCTCGCCGAGCTTGCGCTCCTTCTTGCCCTTGATGTCCGCCCCGAAGCCGACGGAACTGGCGCCGATGCGCTTCTGGATGATGTCCTCGAGGCCCACGAAGGCACCGCCGCAGATGAAGAGGATGTTCGTCGTGTCGACCTGGATGAACTCCTGCTGGGGGTGTTTGCGGCCCCCCTTGGGCGGGATGTTCGCCAGGGTCCCCTCGATGATCTTGAGCAGGGCCTGCTGCACGCCCTCGCCGGAGACGTCGCGGGTGATCGACGGGCTGCCCGATTTCCGGGAGATCTTGTCGATCTCGTCGATGTAGACGATCCCCTTGGAGGCACGCTCGACGTCGTAGTCGGCGTTCTGCAGAAGGCTCAGGATGATGTTTTCCACGTCCTCGCCAACGTAGCCCGCCTCGGTGAGCGACGTGGCGTCGGCGATCGCGAAGGGCACATTGAGCATCTTGGCCAGCGTGCGGGCCAGCAGCGTCTTGCCCGACCCCGTGGGGCCGATGAGCAGGATGTTGCTCTTCTGGAGCTCCACGCCTCCCAGGTCCGCCTCGGTGAAGAGCCGCTTGTAGTGGTTGTAGACGGCCACGGAGAGGATCTTTTTCGGGCGCTCCTGCCCGATGACGTAGGAGTCCAGGAACTTCTTGATGTCCTTGGGCTCGGGGATCTTCTTGCGGCTCTCGTCGATGCTCTGGACCTCGGCCTCCTCCTGGATGATGGCCCGGCACAGCTCGATGCACTCGTCGCAGATGTACGCGGAAGGTCCGGCCACGAGCTTCTTCACCTCGTTCTGGGTCTTCCCGCAGAAGGAGCAGAACAGGATGCCCTCTCCCCCCTCGTTGTCGCGCTGTTTTCTCGGCATGTCGTCCTCTTTATTTCTTGGTCGCTGTCGGCCGCTTCTGGATCACCGCGTCGATGAGCCCGTACTCGTGCGCCTGCTCACCGGACATGTAGTAATCGCGGTCGGTGTCACGCTCGATCCTCTCGATCGGCTGCTGCGTATGTCGGGCCAGGATCTCGTTGAGCTCCTGCTTGAGTCGCAGAATCTCCCGGGCCTGGATTTCCACGTCCGTCGCCTGCCCGGAGAAGCCCCCCATCGGCTGGTGGATCAGGATCCGGGCGTGGGGCAGCGCGTAGCGCTTCCCCTTTTCCCCGGCGGCCAGAAGGATGGCCGCCATGCTGGCTGCCTGCCCCATGCAATAGGTCGAGACAGGGGCCTTGATGTACTGCATGGTGTCGTATATGGCAAGGCCCGCGCTCACGAGCCCCCCGGGGGAGTTGATGTAGAAGTGGATCTCCTTGTCGGGGTCCTCCGATTCGAGGTAGAGCAGCTGGGCAATCACGAGGTTCGCCACGTCATCATCAATGCCGACCCCCAGAAAAACGATCCGGTCCTTCAGGAGCCTCGAGTAGATGTCAAAGGCCCTTTCGCCTCTTCCATCCTGCTCAATGACGATCGGGATCAACGGCATGTCCACATCCTTTTTTGTCTATGTCAATCATTCCTAATATGAGCTCGGGACTCGATAAAATCAAGGGTTTTTTCTTCAAGTATTTGATCTCTCAAGCGTTCTGTCATGTTCTCCCTTTCATAGGAGGCCTTCATCGACTCGAAATCGCGCCCGTAGCGGGTCGCCGTCTCGCGGATCCGCTCGTCGATCTCCGCCTCTTCGACGGTGATCGATTCCTTTTCCGCGATCTTCTGCAGGAGGATGCCCGAACGGACCAGGCGGACGGCTTCGTCCCGGAACTGGTCGTGCAAATTCGCTGCCAGCTTGGCGGCATTGTCGGGATCCATGCCGTTCATGACCATTCGCCTCTGGGTTTCGACCATCATGCTGAAGATCTGTCGCTCGACGTAGGCCTCGGGCACTTCGAACGGGTTGAGTTCGAGCAGCCGTTCGATGATGGCTTTTCTCAGATTTGCCTTTGCCCGCGCGCCCTTCTCCTGCTCGAGCGATTTGCGGATGTCCGCCCGAAGGGCCTCCATGGTCTCGTACTGCTCGAAATTCTTGATGAATTGATCGTCCAGGGCAGGGAGTATCTTCACCTTGATATCCCGGACGGTCACGTGGAACGTGATTGGCTGCGCGGCGAATTCCTCGACGTGATAATCGCCGGGGAACGTGACCGTGAATTCCTTGGACTCCCCTTTCTTCATGCCCACAAGGGCCTCCTCGAAACCGGGAACCATGCGCTTCGAACCGATCTCGATGCGGAAGCCCGTTTCGGTGAGCTCTGCCCGGGCGCTGCCGCCGAGACTGCCCTGGAAGTCGATGACAAGAAAATCGCCCATCTGGACGGGCCGATCCGCCTCCACGTCCGCCAGGGTGCTGTACAGGTTCCGAAGCTCCTCGAGCCGGTTTTCCATGTCCTGGTCCGTCACGGCGGCATCCTCCCGCGGCAGCTCCAGGCCGGTGTAACCCCGGGGCTCGACGAAGGGCTCCACTTCCACGGTTGCGCTGTAGGTGAAGCTCTGTTCGGACCGGATCCCGTTCTGCGAGATCTCGGGCCTGGCCACGGGCACGATGCCGGAGGATTGCACGGCCTCCTCGAAGGAGCGGCTCACCATGTTCTGGATCGCCTCCCCCTCGGCGTCTTCCTTGAAGTACGTCTCCAGGATGCGGCGGGGCGTCTTGCCGGGCCTGAATCCCTTTACCCTCGCCTTCCGGCCCACCGTCCGGTAGGCGGCATCGAGTTCCTTCTTCACCTCTTCCCAGGGGATTTCGAAGGAAATCCTCTTCTTGACGGGGCTGATCTCTTCGATCTTGATGGCTGCACCGGTTCCGCTTGTCACGATCGAACTCCTTTTGCAGTGTGAAGTGGTGCGAGAGAGGGGAGTCGAACCCCTATCCGCAGTGCGGGCTGGATCCTAAGTCCAGTGCGTCTTCCAGTTCCGCCACTCTCGCATCCCTGAAAAACGGTTCCCTTGTATATTCGCCGACTTTGCCATTGTCAACAGCCGTAATAAAGAGGGCGGTCAATCGTTGCAGCTGACTGACCGCCCGCATACGAAACTGAAAACGGGATGCCGGGACATCCGTTTTCCCAACTCCCTTCGTCCCCGCGGGCCGCGGGAGCTTCTTGTTCATGGTCGGGGCGAGAGGATTTGAACCTCCGACCCTCTGAACCCCATTCAGATACGCTACCAGACTGCGCCACGCCCCGACACTTGTTCTACGCGGCAATTTTTACCATCATCCCCATGACCTGTCAAGCGATATCCGTTTCGCGGGAGGTTGTTGTATCGACGGCCCGTGCGGAAACCGATGAAGGTGAAACGCGCGGACGAAGGGGAATGATCACGGGCTGAGGGGAAAGCGAGAGAACGGCGGAATCACGCCTCGGCAGGGCGATTCTCCTCCTACGGGTAGTCGCCTCGGCGGAACTTGATGGCCTCGACCGTGGCCGTGATGACGATGCGGTTCACGCAGTCGCGCAACGCATCCCCTTCGGGCAGTCGATCCACGAGGGGGGCGAGTTCGTCGGCCCGGTCCTCGATGGCCCTCACGGAGGCGTAGGCGTCCTGCAGCGGCAGACCCGGGCCCGAGAGAGCGTTCTGCAGGGACTCCAGGATCCCGAGGAGTTCATCGGCGCGGCTCAGCAGTTCATCCCTGCCCGCGACGCGGACGTGCCCCAGGCCCGTCCCGGCAGGCGGTATGTTCCCGACGATCCCCGGCTTCGACAGGCCCGGGGCCTCCGCCACGGCCTCGCGCAGGACATCCCGGAAACGGGTCCCGGCAGGTTCCGGGGCGCCCGGTTTGGCGCCCGGCTCAAGGGGATGCCCGTGTTCTGTCCGCTGGATTTTCATCGGTCGGTTCGCCTCGAGCAGTCTCTCTACCTTTCCTTATCGTCAGCCTGCGCCCGGCGGTTTAGCGATTCCTCGTGCAGGCGCTCTTTTTCCTTCATGCACGCCCGGCACCAGGGGTCCGCCCCGCACTGTCCCTTGCAGAACTCCCAGGCCTCTTCCAGGGTCCAGGAGCCTGCTGGTTTCCCCTTCGGCCTGGGGTCGTGCGGGTTTTCCGTCTGCTCTTTCATGGGTATGCAAATTTCTTTCCAGAACCCGTCCACGGAGGTGTGACCTTCGGCCGCCTCATTGCAAATCTGCGTGGTAGCTCTGCAGGGAGCGGGCGCGGCCGTGGCCCTTGCGGAACGCCGCGATCCCCTTGGCGGCAGCCGCCGAGGCGGCGATGGTCGTGATATAGGGGACCCTGTACCGGATCGCCGACTTTCGGATGTACGAGTCGTCGTGCTTGCTGAGCTTCCCGCTCGGCGTGTTGATGATGAGGTCGATTTCCTTGTTCTTGATGGCGTCGACGATGTGGGGCCTTCCCTCGTGCATCTTGAGGATCGGCTCGGCCTCGATGCCGTTCGCCGTGAGGAACTGATGGGTGCCCTTCGTCGCCTTGATGCGGAAGCCCAGCTTCCGGAACTCCTTGGCCATCTCCAGGGCGGCGTGCTTGTCGCGCTCCGCGACGGTGATGAGCACAGTCCCCTCCGCCGGAAGGACCTGGTCGGCCGCCTCCTCGGCCTTGAAGAAGGCCAGCCCGAAGGAGTCCGCAAGCCCCAGGACTTCCCCCGTGGAGCGCATCTCGGGGCCGAGCAGCGGATCCACCTCGGGGTACATCTTGAACGGGAAGACGGCCTCCTTGACGCCGAAGTGCGGGATCGCCCGGCGCCTGAGGTTGAGGTCCTTGAGTTTCCGGCCCATCATCAGCTGGGTCGCGATCCGCGCCATGGAGATGTTGCACACCTTCGAGACGAGCGGCACCGTGCGCGAGGCGCGGGGATTGGCCTCCAGGACATAGACCACGTCGTTGGCGATGGCGTACTGCATGTTCATGAGGCCCACGACCTTCAGCTCGCGGGCGATCTTGCTGGTGTACTCCACGATGGTGTCGACGTGGCGGGCCGGTATGCTGATCGGCGGGATGACGCAGGCCGAATCGCCCGAGTGCACCCCGGCCAGCTCGATGTGCTCCATGACGGCGGGCACGAAGGTATCCTCGCCGTCGGAGACGGCGTCGGCCTCGCACTCGATGGCGTTGTCGAGGAACTTGTCGATCAGGATCGGCCGGTCCGGCGTCACGCCCACGGCGTTCTTGACATAGCGCCTGAGCATCTCCTCGTCGTGCACCACCTCCATGCCTCGGCCCCCCAAAACATAGGAGGGACGGACCATGAGGGGGTAGCCCAATCTCTTTGCGATCCCGAGGGCCTCCTCGATGTTGATGGCCATGCCGGAGGCCGGCATGGGGATCTCGAGCCGTTCCATCATCTGCCGGAATCGGTCCCTGTCCTCGGCCAGGTCGATCGTGTCAACCGACGTCCCGAGGACTTTCACCCCTGCCTTGGCCAGCTCCCCCGCGATGTTGAGGGGCGTCTGGCCTCCGAACTGAACGATGACCCCTTCGGGCTTTTCCTTCTCGTAGATCGCCAGGACGTCCTCGACCGTCAACGGCTCGAAATAAAGCTTGTTGGACGTGTCGTAGTCCGTGGAGACCGTCTCGGGGTTGCAGTTCACCATGATGGACTCGATGCCCTCGTCGCGCAGGGCGAAGGCGGCGTGCACGCAGCAGTAGTCGAATTCGATGCCCTGCCCGATCCGGTTGGGGCCGCCGCCGAGGACCATCACCTTGCGGTTGGAGGTCGTGCCGACCTTGTCCGGCGCGTTATAGGTGGAGTAGTAGTAGGCTGCGTTCTCGACGCCCGAGACGGGCACGGCGTCCCAGCACTCGACGACCCCCAGGGCGATGCGCTTCCTGCGGATGGTTTCCTCCTGCACGCCCAGGATCTGGGCCAGGTAGCGGTCGGCAAACCCGTCTTTCTTAGCCTGGACGAGCAGCTTGTCGGGCAGCTCCTTGCCTTTCGTTTTCAGAATCTTTTCCTCGAGTTCCACCAGTTCCTTCATCTGCTCGATGAACCAGTGCTTGATATGAGTCTTACGGAAGAGATCCTGGACGGAAGCCCCTTTGCGAAGGGCCTCGTACATGATGAACTGACGGTCGCTGGAGGGTTCCACGAGGAGATCCATCAGCTCCTCGAGGGTCCTTTGGTTGTAGTCCTTCGCAAAGCCGAGACCGTATCGGCCTTTCTCGAGGGAACGAATCGCCTTCTGAAACGCCTCCTTGTAGTTCTTCCCGATGCTCATCACCTCGCCCACGGCGCGCATCTGGGTGCCGAGCTTGTCCTCGGCGCCGGGGAACTTCTCGAAATCCCACCGGGCGAATTTCACGACGACGTAATCGCCCCAGGGGGTGTACTTCTCGAGGGTCCCTTCCCTCCAGTACGGGATCTCGTCGAGGGTGAGCCCCCCGGCGAGCATGGCCGAGATCAGGGCGATGGGGAACCCCGTCGCCTTGGAGGCCAGGGCCGACGAGCGTGACGTCCGCGGGTTGATCTCGATGACCACCACGCGGCCCGTCTTCGGGTCGTGGGCGAACTGGACGTTGGTGCCGCCGATGACCTGGATCGCCTCGACGATATCGTAGGAGTACTTCTGGAGCTTCCTCTGCAGGTCCTCGCTGATGGTGAGCATGGGTGCCGTGCAGTACGAGTCGCCCGTGTGGACCCCCATGGCGTCGACGTTTTCGATGAAGCAGACGGTGATCATCTGGTTTTTCGCGTCGCGCACCACCTCCAGCTCCAGCTCCTCCCACCCCAGGACGGACTCCTCGACGAGGATCTGGCCCACGAGACTGGCGGCAAGCCCCCGCGCCGCGACGACCCGCAGCTCCTCGGGGTTGTACACGTGCCCGCCCCCCGTGCCGCCCATCGTGTAGGCCGGCCGGATGACCACGGGATAGCCCAGTTTGGAGGCGATGGCCTCGGCCTCCTCGAGGGTGTAGGCGATTTCGCTCTGGGGCATTTCGATGCCGAGCCGGTTCATCGTCTCCTTGAAGGCCATGCGGTCCTCGCCGCGCTCGATGGCGTCGACCTGGACGCCGATGACCTTCACGCCGTATTTCTCGAGGATCCCCTTTTTGTGGAGTTCCGAGGTGAGGTTGAGGCCCGTCTGCCCGCCGAGATTCGGCAGGATCGCGTCGGGACGCTCGTTTTCGATGATCTCGACCATGCTCTGGAAATTCAAAGGCTCGATGTAGGTGATGTCGGCCATGCCGGGATCCGTCATGATCGTGGCCGGGTTCGAGTTCACGAGCACGATTTCGTAACCGAGCTTTCTCAGGGCCTTGCAGGCCTGTGTGCCGGAGTAGTCGAACTCGCAGGCCTGTCCGATGACGATGGGCCCGGAACCGATGATCATGACCTTCTTGATGTCGCTTCGCTTCGGCATGGTGGCATCCCCTTGGAGGTTTCAATGAAACGGCAGCCGCTGCTGCCGTAAGTTCGCTTGAAAACTACGTATTCAGGCGCAGGCACTATAGGCGAGCCGCCCGGATTCGTCAAGGCAAAACTCTTCACGGACCGAAAAACAGGGAAAGGAACGGAAATGGGACGCTTAGGAATCGGTGATGCGGGTTCAGCACCCGACGCAGAAATAGGGCCTGAGTCTCTCGAGGCGTTTTTCCTTGATTCCCTTCACCTGCAGCAGATCGTCGAGCCTTCGGAACGTCCCGGATTGCCTGCGCTGCTCGACGATCCGCTCGGCCGTCGCCTCCCCGATCCCGGGGACGAGGACCAGCTCCTCCCGGCTCGAGCGGTTGATGTCAATGGGGATGCCCAGAACGAGCCGTTTGGCGGCCGCCATGGTTCTGACCTCGATGGAGGGCGATCCTTCGAGGACGACGGCGGTCACGGCGTTCTTCAGCGGCCCGGGAGGGTCCGCAGATCCCTTCGCGCCTTTTCGCCCGATTTCGGCCAGATCGAGAAGGCCCTGCAGGCTGGTGCCCTTCGGGACGAAGTAGACGCCGTTTTTGCCCGTATCGCCCGCGACTTCCACTGCGACGGTCCCCGGTCCGCCCGCTGCGTGAGGGACCGCCGAGGGGGGTGAGCCGAACGGGATGATCTCGGCGGAATGCCATCCCAGCACGAGCGCCGCGAGGGCCAACAGGACGATACTGCCGAGAGCGTGGTCCCTGCCGATCTGCATGCACGGCATTCCTTCGAAAACGCCTCCCGACCCCGATAGGGTTTGGGGCCGTGCCCGGCGCCGGGCAAACGGGGCCCTCTACTTCCGGTCGAGCCCGAAGGTCTCGTGGAGAACCATCACGGCCAGTTCCGTGTATTTCGACTCGATCACGCAGGAGATCTTGATCTCCGACGTGCTGATCATGAGAATGTTGATCCCCTCCTTGGCAAGGGCCGCGAACATCCGGGAGGCGACCCCGGCATGGCTTCGCATGCCGACCCCGACGATGGAGACCTTGGAGATGTTCTGGTCGTACTGGACACCCTGGGCCCCGATCTCCTGGGCCACGGGACCGATGAGCCTCTCGACCTCCTTCATGTCCTTCTTGGACACGGTGAAGGAGAGGTCGGTGAACCCGTCGATGCTGGCATTCTGGATGATCATGTCGACGGGGATGTTGCGATCCGACAATGTCGTGAAGAGCCGGGCTGCAATCCCGGGACGGTCCGGGACATGGACGACGGTGACCTTGGCCTGATCCCGGTCATAGGTGACTCCCGACACAACGACTGCTTCCATTTCCTCATCCTCCTTGGTGACCAGAGTCCCCGCATCGTCCGTGAAAGACGATTTCACGTACACGGGCACATCGTATTTCTTCGCCAGCTCAACCGAGCGGGGGTGCAGCACCTTGGCCCCGGCGCTCGCCATCTCGAGCATCTCGTCGTAGGACACCCGGTCGAGCTTTCGGGCCGCCTGACACAGGTTGGGGTCCGTCGTGTAGACACCGTCGACGTCCGTGTAGATCTCGCAGACGTCGGCCTTCAGGGCGGCCGCAAGGGCCACGGCGCTCGTGTCGGAGCCCCCGCGACCCAACGTGGTGATGTGGTTCTCCGAGTCGACCCCCTGGAACCCGGCCACCACGACCACGTGGCCCTTCTTGAGCTCCTTCTCGATCTCGCGGGTGTCGATCTTGACGATTCGGGCCTTCGTGTGGGCCCTGTCTGTATGGATCCTGACCTGGTGGGCCAGGAAGGACCGGGCCTTGTGCCCCATGCGGTTGAGGGTGATCGCCAGCAGCGTCACCGTGACCTGTTCGCCCGTCGCGATCAGGGCGTCGTATTCCCGGTCGTCGGGCCGGTTCTCCGAGGCCTGGTTCGCCAGGCCGATGAGGCGGTCGGTCTCACCCGCCATGGCCGAAAGGACGACGACGAGCTGGTTTCCCCCTTCCTTGGCACGGACGACCCGCTCGGCCACGTTCCGGATCTTCTCCAGGTTGGCGACGGACGTCCCGCCGTATTTCTGTACGATCAGCGCCATGCGATTCCTCCGGATTTCAGATGGTCCTCCAGTTTTCCCAGTGCGTCCGGGGGGCCCTCGATGATGAGCTCCCGGGTGTTCTCGTCGATGTAGGCCATGCGGACGACGATCGTCGTCTGCGGCAGCAGATCCCGGATCTTCTCGGCCCATTCGATGACGACGACCCCTCCGCCGTAGAAGTACTCCTCGTAGCCCATGTCCTCCAGGTCCGCGGGGCCCGACAACCTGTAGACGTCCAGGTGGATTAGGGGGAGCCTCCCGGGGTACTCGTTGACCAGGGTGAAGGTGGGACTCACGACGGGCACGTTCTCCGCCACACCGAGCCCTTTCGCGATGCCCTGGGTGAGACTGGTCTTCCCGGAGCCGAGCTCACCGATGAGCGCCACGATGTCCCCCCCGCCGAGGAAGGACCCGATCCGGCGGCCGATCTCGACGGTCTGCTCCCGACTATCAGAAATCAGTTTCAAAATCAATTCCTCTCTGGCGTCCTGCCGGAGGCCTCAGGTTTCGAACACGACGACCGCCACGGCGTAGGGACCCGTGTGGGAGACGCTGACGTGAACCCTCCGGACCCCCCTGGCGTCCAGCCGGGCACGGATCCTCTCCGAGAACTCCAGCCGCGGCTTCCCGGAGCGGTCGTTGAGCAGCTCGATCTCGTTCCACCGGAAGCCCCGGGTCGATCCCATGCACTTGACGAAGGCCTCCTTCGCCGCGAAACGGGCCGCAAATCGAAGCGCCGCGTCCCGGTGCCGTCTGCAGTACCGGGCCTCCCGCGCGGAGAAGGTCCGTTCGACAAACTTCTCCCCCCAACGTGCGAGGGCTCTGCGGATCCGCTCCGCGTCGGCGATGTCCACCCCGACGGCGTCGATCATCCTTTCCCCCTGACGGCGTCGGCCATGGCGGCCACCCGCTTCATGATGCCCACGTCGTGGACCCGGACGATGTCCGCCCCGTTGAGGATGGCCGCCGTGACCGCCGCGGCGGTCCCCTCGACCCGATCCTGCGGCCTTTCGACCCCGGTGATCTTGCCCGTGAAGTGCTTCCGGGAGACCCCGACGCAGATCGGGCGGCCCAGGGCCCTGAACTCCCCGAGATGGCGGAGCAGGCGGAGGTTGTCGTCCACGCTCTTGCCGAACCCGATCCCGGGGTCGACGACGATCCGTTCCCGGTCCACGCCGGCCGCCGCCGCCTTCCCGATGCGCTCGTCGAGGAAACGGACAATCTCGCCGAGCAGCGAGCGATAGCGAAGATCCCCTGTCTGCATCGTCCGCGGCGTCCCCCGCATGTGCATGAGGATGACCGGGACGCCCGCCGCGGCGGCCACCCGGGCCATCTGCCGGTCGCCCCGGAGAGCCGTGATGTCGTTGATCATCTCGGCCCCGGCCTCGACGGCCTGCCGGGCGACCTCGGCCTTCACCGTGTCGACGGAGACGGGCACGTCCGTCTCCCCGGCGATCAGCCGGATCAGGGGGATGACCCGGCGGAGCTCTTCCCGCAGGGCCACCGGCCTGGCGCCGGGCCGCGAGGATTCCCCCCCGACATCCAGGATGTCGGCCCCCTCGCCGATCAGGCGCAGGGCCTGGCACAGCCCCTGCTGCGCGTCCTGGATCGCCCCGCCGTCGGAGAAGGAGTCCGGGGTCATGTTGATCACCCCCATGATGAGGGTCCGGCCGCCCAGCCGGATCTCGCGCCGGGGCGTCTTGAGAGAGAATTCCCTCCGCGCGGCGTGGTCGAGCAGCTCCCGGAGGTCCGACGAGACGTCCTTGAGCCCGAAGGGCTGGAGGCCGAGCTTTTCTGCGAACCGGAGCAGCTGCTTGACGGTGCCCATGATGAGCACGTCCGTCTTCTTCACGCTGCAGTCGACCGAGCCCCGGGAAACGGCCGCATCGCCGCCCTGCGAAAGCATCTCCTGCTTGATGATGTTGGCCACCTTCGGCGTGAGGCCCTCGATGAGCACGTTGCAGTGGCGCATCTTTGGGGCCATGGAGGCGATCCCGTAGGGCTCGACGCCGATTCCCCTCAGGAGGTCCTCGGCCTCCGGCACGGACGGGACGTGCAGAAGTCGGATCCGGTTCTTCACGGGCTTCCTCTAAAAAAAGTGCGTTTCCGAAGAAACGCACCCGGTGTCGACGGCCCCTGGACGGTCCCGGCCCGGCTGAAACCCCGCGGTCCGCTTCCGCCCGGTCAGCGGGCGGGTTCAGGCGCGGCCGCCGCTTCCTGCCCCGGGAGGCCGCGGCCGCTGATGATGGCGTCGAGGTCTTCGGCGTTGAGCACCTCCCTCTTGATCAGCTCCTCGGCGAGGGTGTGCAGAATCTGCAGATTCTCGGACAGGGCGTTCTTCGCCGTCGCATAGCCGTCCGACACGATGCGGGCGATCTCCGCATCGATCTTCCGGGCGGTCTCCTCGCTGTAGTCCTTGTGCATGGCCAGCTCCCGGCCCAGGAAGATCTGCTCCTCCTTCTTGCCGAAGCTCATGGGCCCCATGGGGCTCATGCCCCAGTCGCAGACCATGTGCCTCGCGAGGTCGGTGGCCCTCTCGATGTCGTTGCCGGCCCCCGTGGTGAAGTCGTCCAGGACGAGTTCCTCCGCCGCACGGCCCCCCAGCAGGATGGCGATGCTGTTGAGCAGGTAACGCCTCGGGTAGGTGTGCTTCTCGTCCATGGGGAGCTGCTGCGTGAGGCCCAGCGCGCGGCCTCTCGGGATGATCGTGATCTTGTGGATCGGGTCGGTCCCGGGCAGCATCTTGGCCACCAGGGCGTGTCCCGCCTCGTGGTAGGCCGTGATCCGCTTCTCCTTTTCGCTGATGACCATGCTCTTGCGCTCGGCCCCCATCATGACCTTGTCCTTGGCGTACTCGAAGTCCATCATGGAGACCTTTTCCTTGCCGAGCCGCGCCGCGTGGAGGGCCGCCTCGTTGACGAGGTTTTCGATGTCGGCCCCCGAGAACCCCGGGGTTCCCCTCGCGATGACCGCACCCTGGACGTCCTCGGCGATGATGGTCTTGCGCATGTGCACCTCGAGGATCTTCTCCCTGCCCTTCACGTCGGGCAGCGGCACGACGACCTGGCGGTCGAATCGGCCCGGCCGCAGCAGGGCCGGGTCGAGGACGTCGGGACGGTTCGTGGCCGACACGAGGATGACCCCCTCGTTGGACTCGAAGCCGTCCATCTCGACGAGCAGGGCGTTCAGGGTCTGCTCGCGCTCGTCGTGGCCTCCGCCGAGACCCGCGCCCCGGTGGCGCCCGACGGCGTCGATCTCGTCGATGAAGATGATGCAGGGGGCGTTCTTCTTGCCCTGCGTGAAGAGGTCACGCACGCGGGAGGCCCCGACGCCGACGAACATCTCGACGAAGTCCGAGCCGCTGATCGTGAAGAACGGCACGTCGGCCTCGCCGGCGATGGCGCGGGCCAGGAGGGTCTTCCCCGTGCCCGGGGGGCCGACGAGCAGCACACCCTTGGGGATCCGCCCCCCGAGGCGGGTGAACTTCTTCGGGTCCCGCAGGAAGTCGATGATCTCCTGCAGTTCGGCCTTGGCCTCGTCGATCCCGGCCACGTCGTTGAAGGTCACCTTCTTGGACCGGTCCGTCATGAGCCGGGCGCGGCTCTTGCCGAAGGACATGGCCTTCCCGCCTCCGGACTGCATCTGCCGCATGAAGAAGATCCAGATGGCGATCAGCAGGATCGTCGGGAACCACGAGATCAGCACCGTCATGTACCAGGGCGAGTCCTCGACGGGCTTGGCGGCGATCCGCACGCCCTTTTCCTTGAGCAGGGGCACCACCCCGGCTTCCTTGGGGGCGTAGGTCTTGAAGCTCTTGCCGTTGACGAACTTGCCCGAGATGTTCTCTCCCTGGATGCTGACCTCGACGACCTGGCCCTTTTCGACGGCGGCGATGAAGTCGCTGAAGATGATGCTGTCCTGCGCGTTCTTCGGCTGGTTGAACAGGTTGTAGAGCAGCACGAAGATGAGGCTGATGATCAGCCACAGTGCGATATTCTTCTGTAAAGGATTCAATCCCCGCGATCCTCCGTGATCGGGGCATCCCTGCGGCGGAATCGCCCCTGAGTCTAGGGTTTGATGTTTAACCCAAGAGGGTTACAATTTCAAATGATTTCTGCTTTCAGGACATGCCTTGTCCCTTCGGCGACCCGGGCCCTCTCGGAGAGCCGGATGCCCGGCACCCAAAGGACGGAGTGTTCGTCGGCCAGCACGGGGATTCTGCCGCGATCGGCCCTCGGGACCTTCTCGTCGATGAACAGCCTGCTGAGCTTCCGGCTTCCCTGCATGCCCAGCGGCTGGATCCGGTCGCCGGGCCTGGGGCTGCGCACCACCAGCGTCCCGGCGATCCGCTCGAGATCCAGGTATGCCCTTCGCGCCGTCGCCGACGGCCTGTGGGGCGGCCGCCGGAGCACCCGGAACCGCATGCGCAGCCCCAGGCTCTCGATCCGGACGGTGCCCGGGACGGGAACCTCGAGACGGAAGAGATCTCCGGCGCTCACCGGCGTTTCGCGGCCCCGCCCGGGGCTCTCGGAACGCCCGGCGCGCCTGCATTCGAGAGTGCCGACGCTTCTCTGTACGAGGACGCCCCCGGGCATGTGCAGCGTCCCGCGGCGACCCGGGCCCTCGGCCAGCTCCAGCACGGCCTGCACGTGGTCCAGGCCGACGGCACGATCCGGCCCCGCCAGGCGGCGCAGGATCTCCAGGACGACCCGGCGCCTGAGAGCCGGATGGAGCCTCGCGAACCCCTGCACGGGGATTTTCGTCCCGGCCGAATCCCCCGGCCACGCCTCGAGGGCCCTCCGGGCCCGGCTCTTCATGTAATCATCCTCCTGCCGGACGACATCGGCCAGCCTGCACAAGGCATCGAGAATCGCCGGGTTGAAACGCCCCTCCAGCTCGGGCAGCAGGATTCTTCGGATGCGGTTTCTCAGAAAACGCTCGTCGGCGTTGGAGCTGTCCGTGACGAAGGGGAGCCCCTCCTGCTCGAGGAAGCGGGCGATGTCCCCGGGCGCGCAGTCGATGAGAGGGCGGATGAACCGGCCGCCGTCGCGCACGGGCGGAATGCCCCCAAGCCCGCTCAGGCCGGAGCCCCGGATGAGGTGCATGAGGACCGTTTCCGCCTGGTCGCCCCGGTGGTGCCCCAGCGCGATGCGGTCTGCACCCGCCCGCCGGGCCGCCGACTCGAGAAAGGCGTATCGCCTTCGACGCAGGAAGTCCTCCGGCGACAAGCCCGCGGTCCGGTCGGCCTCTCCGATGGAGCCGGTCAGCAGCGGGATCCTGCGCGCACGGCACAGGCTGCGGACGAAGGCCTCATCGCGGTCCGACTCCGCTGCCCGCATCCTGTGGTTAAAATGTGCCGCCGTCAGGGTAACCCCGCAGGCCGGGCCGATGCGCTGGAGAACGGCCAGGAGGGCGACGGAATCGGCGCCCCCGGACACCGCGGCCAGCACGTGGTCTCCCGGCCCAAGCATCCGGTAGGTTTCCACGGTCGCTCGAACCCTCGTCAGCATGTCTTCGATCCGGTCAGCAGGCGATCCGCTCAAGGTCGGCGATCCTTTCGATGGCGAAATCCGGCTTCAGTCCGAGCAACTCCTCCCGCATGCCGATCCCGTTCAGAAACGCACAGCAGCGCGCCCCTGCGTTGCGGGCCAGCAGGATGTCGTTCACCCCGTCACCGACGACGAGGGTCTCTTCGGGTTTCGACCCGTAGCGCTCCATCAGGGGCAGCAGGACGCGGGGGTCCGGTTTCATGAACGCCGTCGAATCCCCGCCGATGATCTCCCGAAAACACGCTTCGATGCCCAGGCCCCTGCAAAGGGCGAGCGAGAAGTCCGCGTTCTTGTTCGTGATGATCACCTTCGCCTTGTCGGAGAATCGGCGCAGGATATCCGTCACGCCGGGATACAGGGCGGTCCGGTCGAGCAGATGCTCGGCGTAGATCCCCTTGAAACTTCGCAGGGCCTCTTCGAGTCGCCACCGGTGAGTCTCTCCCAGGGACCTCTCGAGGAGCTTGCGCACGCCGTCGCCGACGAACCGGAGGATTTCGGGAACCGGACGGGTGGGGATGCCCATGGACCGGAGCGTCCGGTTGACGGAGTCGGCCAGGTCGGCTCCCGTGTCGGCCAGCGTGCCGTCGAGATCGAAGACCATGAGATGCACGAACATCCTGCCGTTTGTCCCGCTCATCGGCCCCAATATAGGAAATCGGCGTCCCGATGACAAGAAAATTAGAGACGCCGCGCGTCGCGGTCCCGCAGCCCTGGAACCGATGCTTGACAGGGTGCGGCGGCCGTGCTAACAGGAGTCCACCGCTTGGATCCGATTGCAGGACCGGGACGGGGAATGGACCATGCTCAGCCACGGACGACGTGTGTAAAGCCTTCCCTGCGCAACCGGGGGGGCTTTTTTGTTGCAGGTCGATGCCGCCGGACTTCAAGACCGATGCCCGGAACGGAAAGACCGGCTGTCGCGGGTCTCGGAGAGAAGATGACCGAACGACCGAATCAAGAGCGCATCGCCGTTCTCGGGCCGGGCAAGGCCGGGACGGCCCTGGGTCATCTGCTGAGGAATGCGGGCCGGCGCATCGTGGCCGTCGCCGGCCGCCGCCTCGAGTCGGCACAGCGAGCCGCGGCGTTCACGGGGGGGACGGCGACGACGGATTTCGCCTGGGCCGCCCGGGAGGCCGACTGCGTCCTCATCACGACCGGCGACGACGCCATCGAGACCGTCTGCAGGGCCGTCGCCGCGGCGGGTGGCTTCCGGGCGGGCGCCAAGGTGGTGCACGCCAGCGGCGTCGGCGGTCTCGATCTTCTCCGCGCGGCCCGCCGGCGCGGGGCCCGCGTGGCCTGCATCCACCCGCTGCAGACATTCGCCGACGTGCAGAGCGCCATTGCCAAGATCCCCGGCAGCACCTTCGGCATCACGGCCGATGAGGACATCCTGCCCTGGGCCGACCGGCTCGTCGAGGATCTCGGGGGGCGGCCCTTCCACGTCCTGCCCGAGGACAAGCCCCTCTACCATGCGGCGGCCTGCATGGCCTCGAATTCCCTCGTCACGCTGATCTATCTCGTCGAGGAAATATACGGGCGAATGGGACTCTCCCGCGAGGAGGCCCATCGCGCCTTCTGGCCGCTCGTCCGGGGGACCGTCGACAACATCGAGAGCCGGGGGACCATCCCGTCGCTGACCGGCCCGATCGCCCGGGGCGACGGGGGAACCGTCCGAAAGCATCTCCGGGGGTTCCGGAAACGATTCCCGGAACTCACGCGGCTCTATCGCGAGATGGGTCTCTTCACGGCGGAGATCGCCGCCCGGAGGGGGACCGTGGATGAGGACAAACTGGCGGAAATCCGAGCCATGCTGAAGGGAGGCAGAAAGGGATGAGCACACAGGTCAAGATCACGCGGGTCACCACGTCGACGATTCGGGACATGAAGAAAAAGGGCGAGCGCCTCACCATGCTGACCGCCTACGATTACCCGACGGCGGCGGCCATGGACGAGGCCGGGATCGACGTCATCCTCGTGGGGGATTCGCTCGGGATGGTCGTTCTCGGCTACGACAGCACCCTTCCCGTGACGATGGAGGACATGCTGCACCACACCAAGGCCGTCACCCGGGCGGCCAAGCGGGCCATGGTGATCGGGGACATGCCGTTCATGTCCTACCAGGCGTCGGTGGAAGAGGCGGTGCGCAATGCCGGGCGATTCATGCAGGAAGCCGGGGCCCAGGGGGTCAAGCTCGAGGGGGGTCGCGAGGTCGCCGAGGTGACGCGCCGGATCGCCCAGGCGGGGATCCCTGTCATGGCGCACATCGGCCTCACGCCGCAGTCGGTGCACCAGCTCGGGGGCTACAAGGTGCAGGGCAAGGACCACCCCTCGGCCGCGAGGCTGCTCGAGGATGCCAGGATCCTCGAGGAGGCGGGCGCGTTCGCCGTCGTCCTGGAATGCGTCCCGGCGGCGCTTGCGGAGAAGATCACGGCCTCGCTGTCCATCTCCACGATCGGCATCGGCGGGGGCGTGCACTGCGACGGCCAGGTCCTGGTGGTGCACGACATGCTGGGGCTCTTCGAGCGATTCACCCCGAAGTTCGTCAAGAAGTACGCAAGCCTCAACGTGCAGATCAAGGAAGCGGTCACGCAGTACATCGACGAGGTGAGGAGGGGGGTATTCCCCGGCCCGGAACACTCCTTCTAGGCATCCGGTGAAAAAAGAGTCCCCGTGCGGCCTGTCGCCGAAGGGGGACTCACTGTTCCGCCCGTCAGATTTTTTCTTCAAGTTTTCCGGACTTGAACGCTTCGATGGCCGATTGCACGGGTCCCGAGGCGCCCAGGAAGATCCGGATCCCCGCGTTCCGGAGGGCCGCCGTCGCCTTTCGGCCGATGTGCCCCGTCACGACGCAATCCACCCGCTCGCCGGCTACGAGGTTCCCGGTAGCCGTCCCGCGGGTGATTCAGTGCATGCCGGCCGTGTTCTCCCTGGATTCGTGGAGGCCCGTGCGCATGTCGTAGATCAGGTAGAACCGGCAGCGGCTGAAGCGGGGGTCCACGAGGTCCTGCAGGCCGGGTCCCGTCGAGGAAACGGCGATCTTCATGGGTGTGCACTCCTTTTGTGTCTCCGGCGCGGCGTGACGCGGCCGGGGCTGTTCTCTGCAATGTCGGCCCTTGCCTCCCGTCCCGGTCCCCGGGCCGGGGGCGGTCACGCAAGCCCCTTCCCTTCACCTGCCCCTGGCCGGCCGCCCCCGGGCAGGTCGTCCATCTTTTCGTTGAGCGCCCGGAGGCGCTCGGACATCTCCCGGAGAAAGGCGACCACGATGCGGGGGTTCTCCCTCAGGATCGTATCGAGATTGGACTCCGAGATGACGACGAGACGGGTGTCCGGGGCCGCTGCCACGGCGGCGGCAGTCCTCGGGGCCTGGATCAGCATGGCCATTTCCCCGAAATAGTCGCCGGCCCTCATTTCCCGGAGCAGCTTCCCCTTCTTGAGGATCCGCACCGCCCCGGACAGGATGTAGAACATCTCCCGGCCCCGGCTGTCTTCCTCGAAGATCACCTCCCCCGGTTCGCAGGATCGGACGAAGCGGGAGGGGACGGACGGGAATGCCGCCGCGCCGGGCTTCCGGTCTTCCAGCAGCCTCGCCAGCAGCAGGGCCTCGCGGCGGCGGGTGTTGGCCAGGAGCTCCGTCCCGAACAGGATCACGGCGAAGGTGTAGTAGACCCAGACGACCAGGACGAAGATCGCCTTGAGAGACCCGAAGGCCAGCCCGTAATCGGGGTTGACCTGCAGGAACGCCGCAAACAGCGGGCGGACGATCGACCAGAGCACGGCCGTGGCCAGGGCGCCCAGGAGCAGATTCCACCACTCGAGCGCCACGGGGGAGAAGACCAGGAAGAAGACGGCGAGAAACAGGGCGCCCGTCAGCAGGGGGATCACCCCTTCCGTCAATCCCCGCAGCGCGCCGGGGGGCGTGACGGCCTCTGCCGCGACCATGGCGTAGAAGATCTGCCCGGCGGCGAGGACCAGGAACATGAGCAGCAACGACAGCACGGCGAGGAAATCGACGAGCCGGTCCCGGATGAAACCGGCAGCGCGTTCCGTCTTGAAGACGCTGAGGAACCCGGCACGGATCGCGCGGACGAGGGGAACGACGGACCAGAGCAGCGGGACGAGGCCGATCAGGCCCAGGGCCTTTCGTTCCGCAAGGGTGAAGACCTCGCGGAGAATGACCTCGTAGTACTGGGGCACGATCCGGATGATCACCGCCTCGACGGCCGCGCTGACCTGCCGGGACGAAACGAAGACCTGGCTCAGCAGCAACAGGACCGCCACGCACAGGGGGATCAGGGCGAAGACGCCGTAGAAGGCCATCGTGGCCGCCGTGTGGATGTCGCGGTTCCGCACGAAGGACAGCACCGAGTAGCGAAGCACGACCGCGGGGGTGATCCACCGGTCCCGGTGCCTCGTCAAGCGGCCTGTGAACTGAGAACCCACGGCATCCTCTCCCGGTCGGGGAACCGTCTCGCGAAACGGGATTGATTATAGGGGGCCGACCGCGAAAAATCAACGGCGGATTGCCCGTCCGGACGGCCCCGTGTCGCCCCGGCTGCGCCGTTGACAGGCGCAGGGCTTTGATGTTAAGGGTGAAACCGTCGTCGCACCCCCGACCCGGCCTCGAGGCCGGCGAAACCGGCGCCAGGAAGACGGACGCGGTAGCATGCGCAAGACCTTTTTCCTCGATCTTTCCCTCAACAAGAAACTCATCCTGATGATGCTCGTCATGACCGCGCTCCTGCTGGTCACCCTGATCACCATCTACTGGCAGTCCGAGAAGAACCTGATGGCGCAGATCGAGAGCCAGACCGCCGAACTGGCCCAGGCGGTCCAGGTGGGAGTCGAGGAGGTCACCGGGGGGGCCTCGAGCGAGACCCGCCTGGAGAAATACCTCTCCTCGCTGAAGACCAAGGGGATCAAGGAGATCTCCATCATCAGCAACGCCGACGAGATCATCGCGAGCACCAACCCCAACAAGGTCGGCACGCCGGTGAGCCAGAAGAAAAAGGAGCTCATCATCAAGGCCGAGCTCGGGGAGCCCGCCGTCGACCAGGAGGGCAAGGCCTACAACGTCATCATCCCCGTCATCGCAGGCCAGGCCCACTACGGCTACATCCACCTGCAGATCAATGTCGAGAACCTGCAGGAGACGATGCGCCGCAACACGACGAAGCGCATCCTGGCGGCCCTGACCGTTTTCGCCATCGGGATCCTCCTCTCGACCTTCCTGTCCATGTGGTACACCGGCCCCATCCACAACGTCGTCACGGCGGCCGGCAAGGTGGCGGCCGGCGATCTCGACCAGAGCCTCCCGGTGGACCGCAAGGACGAAATCGGCGACCTGACCCGGAGCTTCAACTTCATGGTCCAGCGCCTCCGCGAGCAGAAAAAGCTCGAAGAGCGGCTCCGGGAGGCGGAGCACCTCTCCGCCGTGGGGCAGCTCTCCCGGGGGATCGCGCACGAGATCCGCAACCCGCTGAACTTCATCAGCCTCTCGATCGATCACATCCGGACGAAATACCGTCCGGCCGACAGCGCCCGGGCCGAGGCCTTCGAGAAGCTCGTGGAGAGCATGAAGGAAGAGATCCACCGCCTCGATCGCCTCGTGCGGGACTTCCTCGACTACGGCAAGCCGCTGAAGCTCGACCGGCAGCCCTGCAGCACGCGGGAGCTGCTGGCCGATGTCGTCGAGATCGTGAGGGCCAGGGCGGAATCGGACCGGATCCGGATCGTCGAGGCCTTCGACGCCCTGCCGGAGCTTCGGCTGGACACCGAGCTGATGAAGAGCTGCCTGTTCAACGTGGTGATGAACGCGTTTCAGGCCATGCCCGACGGCGGGACCCTCACACTCCGCTCGGAGGAGCGCGACGGCCGGTTCGTGCTGCGCATCGGCGACACGGGCACCGGCATGTCGGAGGAGCACCTGGCCCGCATCTTCGAGCCGTTCTTCACGACCAAGAGCCAGGGGCTCGGCCTGGGGCTCGCCATGACCAGGCGGGTCATCGAGGAGCACGGGGGCAGGATCGAGATCGCCAGCGTCGAGGGACAGGGCAGCGAGGTGACGATCAGCCTGCCCCTCGCCCCCGCGGCCGAGGCGACGCGGACCGACGCAACCCGGGAAGAGGAGCAGCCATGGCGGTCATCCTGATCGTAGACGACGAACCCCTGCAGAGGGACATCCTCACGACCATCCTCTCCGACGAGGGGTACGAGACCTATTCGGCCGCCTCCGGCGAGGAGGCCCTGAAGCTCGTCAGGGCCTACGAGCCGGACGTCGTGCTCACGGATCTCAAGATGGGACGGATGGACGGCATCGAACTGCTCGAGAAGATCAAGGGCCTCAAGCAGCCCCCGACGGTGATCCTCATGACCGCTTTCGGCACCGTCGATTCGGCGGTCGATGCGATGAAGAAGGGCGCCTTCGACTACCTGACGAAACCCCTCGACAAGGAGGTCGTTCTTCTGGCCGTCCGCCGCGCACTCGAGCGCAGGGAGCTGATGCAGCACAATATCGAGCTGCGCAAGGCCCTCAACGACATGTTCAGCATCCAGGGGATCATCGGGCACTCGAAGGCCATCAAGGACGTCATCCACATCGTCCGGAAAGTGGCCGACAGCACGGCCACGGTGCTGATCCTGGGGGAAAGCGGCACGGGAAAGGAGCTGATCGCCAAGGCGATCCACTACAACAGCGGGCGCAGGGAGAAGCCCTTCATGGCCGTCAACTGCGCCGCCATCCCCGAGACCCTTCTCGAGAGCGAGCTGTTCGGCTACGAGCCCGGCGCCTTCACCGGGGCCACGCAGCGCAGGAAGGGGCTGTTCGAGGCCGCCGGCGGCGGGACGGTCTTCCTCGATGAAGTCGGGGACCTCCCCATGATGACCCAGTCCAAGATCCTGCGTGTGCTGCAGGAACGAGAGGTCATGCGGGTCGGGGGCCGCGAGCCGATCAAGGTCGACGTGCGGATCGTCTCGGCCACCAACAAGGACCTTCTCGAAGAGATGAAACACGGGCGCTTCCGCGAGGATCTGTTCTATCGGCTCAAGGTCGTGACGATCCACATGCCGCCGCTGCGGGAGCGGAAGGAGGACATCCCCGAACTGGCCAATTTCTTCCTGCAGAAGTTCAATCACAGCTTCGGCAAGAATGTGGAGAAGATCGACGACGCGGCGATGAAGGGCATCATCGGCTATCCCTGGCCGGGCAATGTCCGCGAGCTGCAGTCCGTCATGGAAAAGGCCGTCCTGATGAGCGAGTCCGACACGATCGGCCTGGCCGACATCCGCGGGGAATTGCGGTCGGAACCCCGGCCCGCCATGGGCATCGAGATCCCCGACGGGGGGATCGATCTCGAGGAACTGGAAAAGGAGCTCCTCGTCAAGGCCATGGCCAAATCCAACAACGTCATTGCAAAGGCCGCCCGACTCCTGGACATGAATTACGATGCCTTCTGGTACAGCTGGAAGAAGCACGACCTCGAGTCCCCCGAGAAACGAAGCGCCCTGAAGTGCATCATGACCCAGGATCTTCCCGACGTGGGGATCAGTTACGAGGAACTCGAAAAGGACCTGCTGCAGAAAGCGATGGAAAAGGCCAACAACGTCGGTGCCCGGGCCGCGAAGCTCTTGAACATGAGTTATCGGGCCTTCGCCTACCGATGGGACAAGTATGGATTGAGCCGCCCTCCGCAGGGCTGACCCGCTTTGCGCCCCTGCGCAAAAGCACCAAAAATTCATATCATATTGAAATAAAAGAGCTATCAGAGAATCCACCCCGCCCCGTCGCTCGCCCGCTGTCGGATTCTTCAAAAAATCGCAAGTTCTTTTCTAAATATTGTCATCCATGTCTTGAATTCGTCCTGCCTTTCCCGAATCGGTAACTCCATTGCCCAAAATGTGAAGAGCCCGCCGTTTCCGCCCCGACGGATATATTGCAACTTGCTGTATTTAATCATAAATTTACTACTCGGCTTTCTGGCATGCTCCTTGTAAAAAGCGGTTTCATACTTGATGAAAGGAGGTGACAACTCAATGAAGAAGGTTCTCGCAATCCTGTTTGCCATGATGTTCGTGGTGGCGACGACGGGTCTGTGCTTCGCCCAGGCTGCCCCGGCAAAGGCCCCCGAGAAGAAGGAGGCTGCTCC
>Ga0209407_1000668_pt1 | contig 41994 bp, 20 predicted proteins | sample AD_JPNHG3_MetaG_FD_184410 | JGI IMG/M metagenome (GOLD analysis project Ga0209407, IMG submission 184410) | Active sludge microbial communities of municipal wastewater-treating anaerobic digesters from Japan - AD_JPNHG3_MetaG (SPAdes) (version 2) | ecosystem: Engineered > Bioreactor > Anaerobic...
AACTTTAACTTTTTTGGAGGTAAGGAAAGATGAAGAAGTATGTTGTGATGTTGGCAGTGGCAGCGGTGGTGAGTGCAATGACAGCACATGCAGCAACAGTGGCTTACTGGCGGTTTGAGGAAGGTCCGGCCAATGCGAATGTGCCGCATCCGGTAGATAACGGCGTATTCTATCCGGGTGTAGCAGACAGCTCGGGCAACGGGTATGCCTTGTCGGTCTGGGCCGAGGGCTGGGCTGGCTATGCCTACAAGACGGATGTAGCCGGATCGGTTATCAGTGGACAGGCCAACAATTTCAGCGTCAAGAACACCGGCGGCTATCCGGCGATGTTCACCGAGCCGGACGCCGGCATTCAGTTCATTGAGCCCGCGGCTTTTACGATTGAGGCCACCTTCAAGCTGGAAAACGGCGGCTACAAGACCATCGTCGGGCGTGATTCCCGGGGTACGGCGACGATTAATTCTGATTTGGCGGCCCTGTATTTTCAGGCGGTTCCGAACAATGGTCTGGCCATTAAGTTCTGCGATGTCTCGGGCTACTGGCACGAGGCGATTGCACCGGCCAATTCTTACATTGGTTTTGACTGGCCGACCAATCCGGATGGTCTGAATACGCCGTGGTACAGCATGGCGGCCGTCAGTGACGGTTCAACCCTGTCGCTGTATCTTCGCAATGTGACCGAAGGTCAGGCTTGGCAGCTGATAGCCCAGACGGATATGACGCAGTCGGGCAGCCCGAACACGGCGCTGACAAAAGGCCTTGGCAGCGGTGGGGATTGGGTGGCCGGCACGTGGTCGGTAGGACGGGGCCTGTATGCCGGCGGGCACGGCGACCGTGCCTACGGATTTATTGATGAAGTCCGCATTTCCGATGCTGCGTTGAGCGTGGACCAATTCCTGATGGTTGTGCCGGAACCGGCAACGCTGCTGCTGCTGGGTATGGGGTCGCTTCTTGCGATTCGCAGAAAGCAGTAATTGATGAGTAAAAAGGGAACCGGAGTAGGATATGTGTCCTACTCCGATGCTCCCTGCTACACATTGGTTTTTCAGGAGACAGACTATGAAAAAAATGATGTTTTTTCTAACACTCTTGAGTGTTATAGGTTCCTCCGCAATGGCGGCGACGGTGGCTTACTGGCGGTTTGAGCAAGGCCCCGCGTACACGAATGTCACCCACAATGCAGCCGCCGGTGTTTACAGCCCAGACATTCCCGATGTATCCGGTAACGGCAATCATTTGGCAGTCTGGAGCAGCAGCCAATGGCAGTATCGCGCGAATGTTCCTTATGATACTGTCCCTTGGACTGGTGCCCCCAACAATTTCAGCGTCAAGAACATCACGGGTACTCCTACTATGTGGACAACGACGCTGCAGAACTGGGAGCCGGCTCAGTGGACTATCGAAGTGACCTTCAAGGCGGAAGCAGGCGGCTGGAAAACGCTTGTCGGCCGCGATTCGCAGGGAGCACTGACGCAGGGTACGGAACTCAATCCGGCGTTGGCGGGTTTGTATCTACAGACGACCGACAATCCCCCGATGGGCCTTGCCATTAAGTTTATTGACAGAGCTGGATACTGGCATTCAGCCGAACTCGGCAATGCCTATATCGGCTTTAATTATGGAAGCGATCCGGACGGCAACACTGCTCCGTGGTACACAATTGCGGCAACCAGCGATGGCCGGTATCTGCGATTGTACCGCTTCAGTCATGCTACGCCTGAGAAAGGGTATGAATTGATTGCGGAAACGGATATGACCGTCGTTAACCCGGGCAGTACTGACACGGCTCTGGATGGCGGAGCCGGCGGCGGCAGCGACTGGCAAGCAGGCAATATTACGGTCGGACGCGGCATGTACAACGGTGTTCACACAGACCGTTTCTATGGGTATATCGACGAAGTGCGGATTTCTGACAGGGCTTTGAGACCTGAAGAATTCCTGCTGTCAGAACCTTTTGTTAAACCGGTATATCCTGCTCAGGACGAATATCTGATGTCAACCGGTGCCATAGCGTATTCGTGGCAGAACAATATTCCGGAAGGAAAGACATTCGGCTCCTACACCATCTATATTGCTGACAATCCCGCTGATCTGGCCACGTCTGTGCCCGCGGCCTATCTGCATAAAGGGACGGTTACTGATGAGCAAGACACAACCTATGAAGGTTATGCCGGCACGTATGCCTATGGCCAAGATTATTACTGGCGTCTTGACCTGACGCTACTGGAGCCCAATTATCTGCCGGATCCGAACAATCCGGTATATAACATTCCTATTGTGTATGAAGGATGGCCTGTTCGGTTCTTCGGCCCGAGGGCTTGTCCGGGATTGACCATCAGCGGCAATGTGGCAATTCTGCCGGACCCGATTGACCACAGCTATGCCCCGACGGATGCCGTTTTTACCGTAACAATTAACCGCGGTACAATCAATAATTCGGCGATTGCTTGGTACAAAGTCAACGGCGCACAGGACGATCTGACTTCACCCGATCCGCTGGACCCGGCTGATATCCAGATTTCGAATGTTCCGGGCGTAACCGAAATTACTTATAATCCTGATTTGCCGACCGCTACGCAGACAACGCTGCGGATTGTTGCGGCAGATCCGGCTGACAACGGCCGGTATTATGCCCGTGTACGTCTGGCGGATCCGCTGGGCGGACCGACCGGCTGTGAAGCCAATTCGCCGGCGGCAGAACTGTTTGTCCGTGACGACACCTATGCTGCGACCAATTATCTGGTCCATCGCTACGGATTTGCCGGCGATGCTTCCGATTCTATCGGTGGGGCGCATGGAACAATTGCGGATGTCAATGAGCCGAATCATTCGTTTGCAGACGGCCAATTAATCCTTAGCAATCCGGGACTCAACAGCAGACCCACCCGTCCGTCAACCGATCCGCTCTATCCGAACCTGCAGGAACTTCTGCCGCAGCAGGGGGCTTATGTGGACCTGCCCAACGGCATGATTTCAGCGCTGGGCAAGACCGCGACCTTTATGATATGGTTTACCTACAAGAGTGCCGATACCGGCGACTGGCCGCGGCTGTTTGATTTCGGTACGTCAACCGGCGGCGAAGGATTCTCCACCGGCGGCGACGGTGTTCAGTGGCTCAACGGCGTGCCGTATCTGGATACGGCGGCCGAAGATACGCAGGAATACATTATGCTCTGTCCCAAGAGAGGCTCCGGCCCCGGCTGGCGGTATGAATCACTGGTTCGTCCGCCGGACAACGGCGTCATTATTGATCCGGCAGACAACTCCGCAATTGCCGGCGGCAACGAGGCCTGCATCGCCTGCGTCTTCGACGGCGTCAATCGTGTGATGACCCTTTATGTTAATGGTGTTCAGGTCGGTCAGAATACGAATTTGACCCATGATCTGGCGAACATCAATGATGTGAATAACTGGCTGGGCCGTTCGCAGTGGCCGGATGCTATGTTTACGGGCAAGATTAACGAGTTCCGTATTTACAACATCCCGCTGACCAAGCACTGGATTAAAGCGTACTATGAGCAGGGACCGGATGATTATACAACCGTGCCCAATCCGTGCATTCAGGATGCCCCCAATCCGATGGATTTCAACGCCGACTGTTTTGTTGATTTCTCGGACTTTGTGGTCTTTGCTGCACAGTGGCTCGATTGCGATCGCCTCAATGGGTGCAATCAGTAGTCAGTTGTACCAATTCTGGAAGACCCGCTGACGGCGGGTCTTCCTTTTTTGGGAATATCACATTACATATGAGCGAGTAATACAAAAAGGGGGTTGTCCCTGAACAGAACAGCCCCTTTCTTTTAGCATCCGGCAGGCATGGGGTGGATTTTCAGCAGAAAAGCGCAAACGCGTGCCTGGTTATGAGGAAGAAATGAAAAACAGAAGTGTTTTGCTGTCTTTATTATTTCTTATCAGTGTTATTTGGCCGACGTCCGAGTGTGCCGCTTGGGGGGCTGTTGTGGCGTACTGGAGGTTTGAAGAAGGACCTCCCGGTGATGGGGTGCCGCACGGCGCGTCTGTCGGAGTCTGGAGTCCGGATATTCTGGATTATTCCGGAAACGGCAATCACCTGTCTGTGTGGTCAACGGGCGGATATGCAGGATATGCCTGGACATCGGATGTACCTAAACCAGCAATTCCGACAACAGGCCAGTCGAATACCCTGAGTGTCAAAAACACCGGCGCCTATCCCGGTATGTGGACTCAAACGGGTTCCGGCATAAGCACAATGTCCCCGTCGGCATTTACGATTGAAGCGTCGTTTAAGCTGGAAAACGGGGACTATCGCACGATTGTCGGACGCGACAGTTACGGCACTGCCTCCGTTAATGCCAATTTAGCCGCCCTCTATTTTCAGGCCCTGCCCAACAACGCTTTGGCAATTAAATTCTGTGATGTATCGGGCTTCTGGCATCAGGCGGTCTCGGCGGAAGGAATATTTCAGAGCTTTGACTACAGCACCAATCCCAGCGGTGAAGGCGTTCCATGGTACAGCATGGCAGCCGTCAGTGACGGTTCCACTCTGTCGCTTTACCTGCTGGAACATGGCCGGGATACCGGCTATCAGTTAATTGCGCGTACAGATATGACCCTTTCCGGAAGCCCCAGCACGGTCTTGACTGCCGGAGCCGGCGACGGCAGCGACTGGGATGCGGGCAATTGGTCTGTCGGACGCGGCCTTTATAACCGTGCGCATACAGACCGTGCCTATGGATTTATTGATGAAGTACGAATCTGCAACAGGGCTCTGCAGCCATCGGAATTTCTGTTTTATGAGCATGTTCCGCAAGGCCTTGTTATATCGCCCCAAAATCTGACTCTCAGCGAACAGGATGCCGGGCAGGGGGATCTGTTCTTTTCGCTGGAATATCCGCCCGCCGGCACAGTAGTGCTTGAAATTTCGGAGTTGTACGGCCGCGGGCAGATTATCCTCGATAAAACAATGTTGACATTTACGCCGGCCGACTGGAATATCCCGCAGGCCGTTCGCATCACAGCGGTGGACGATGCCGATGTAGAAAATGCCGAGCATCCGGTGCTGCTGTCGGTTGTTGTTTCAAGTTCACAGGATCCGTTGTACGACGGCTTGGAGGTAGAGCCGGTTAGGATCACAGTGGCGGATAACGAATGCGGCGCTTGGGGCTATGCCCCCGGTGATTACAACCGGGATTGCATCGTAAATCTCTATGATTTTGTTACATTTGCCCGATATTGGATGGATTGCTCCGATCCCGAGCGGATAGGATGTACCAACTTTTATCCATAAAATTATCAATAACAGCGGCTGTTATGTGTAGTCAAAGGATTCCAGCGATGAATAAAATGAATCAAGGGAGGGGAGTTTTACTAATTGTTTTGGCGTTGGGTTTTGCCGGTCCGCTTTTTGCTTGGACGCTTCAGCAGGCGCCGGTTATGACGCAATGGGCATATCAGGTAAATCCCGCTGAGCCGCTGCCGGAATATCCACGGCCGCAGATGGTGCGTCCGGAGTGGATGAATCTGAACGGCATCTGGCAGTTCCAGCCGGGCACTGCTGGCGATACGGTTCCGGTCGGTCAAGTCCTTTCCCAAGATATACTCGTTCCTTTTCCGGTCGAGTCGGCAATTTCCGGCATCATGCAGCATTATGACCGGCTGTGGTACCGGCGGCTGTTTGAAATCCCGTCTCGCTGGAACGGCCAGCGCATTCTGCTCCATTTTGGAGCGGTGGACTGGGAAACCGAGGTTTATATAAACGGCAGCAGTGTAGGCATACACAAAGGCGGCTACGATGCCTTTTCCTTTGACATCACGCCTTTTCTGCTGCCGGCTGGCCAGCAGGAGTTGATTGTACGCGTGTACGACCCAACGGACAACGGCGGCTACCCGCGGGGCAAGCAGACGCTTTCTCCCGGCGGTATTATGTATACTCCTACGACCGGCATCTGGCAGACGGTCTGGCTGGAGCCGGTGCCGCAGATTTCGCTTACGGAACTGAAGCTGATTCCGGATGTTGACCATAAATTACTCAACATCACAGGATGGGTTTCCCAACCCGCTGCCAATCTGACAATTCAGGCAACGGCATATGATAATGGCGTTCCGGCCGGAACTGTCAGCGGTGCTGTGGGGGACCAGCTGCAGCTGGTGATGCATAATCCCAAACTGTGGTCGCCGGAAACTCCTTTTCTGTATGATTTAAAGGTTGTTTTGAAGCAGGGTTCGACGGTGATTGACCAAGTTGACAGTTATTTTGGCATGCGCAAGATTGCCTTGGGGACTGTGGACGGCGTTGTGAAAATGCTGCTCAACGATACGTTTGTGTTTCAGATGGGTCCGCTGGATCAGGGTTTTTGGCCGGATGGGATTTATACCGCTCCCACCGATGCAGCGCTCCGATGGGACTTGGAGCAGACCAAAGCGCTTGGATTCAATATGACCCGCAAGCACATCAAAGTTGAACCGGCACGCTGGTATTACTGGGCTGACAAGCTGGGCCTTCTGGTCTGGCAGGATATGCCCAGTGTCAATTCCTATACCAGCAATCCTCAGCCGATTGATAAAGCGCAATTTAAGACCGAATTAACGCAGATGGTTCGCCAGCACTGGAACAGCCCGGCGGTGATTATGTGGGTGATTTTCAATGAAAGTCAGGGCCAGCACGACACAGCGCCGCTGTGTGCAATGGTCAAGGCGATGGATCCCAGCCGGCTTGTCAATCAGGCCAGCGGCGGCAGCCATTACGGGGCCGGGGATGTTCTGGATATCCACAATTATCCCCCGCCGTCTTATCCTGTCAGCTCGACACAGGCCAGAGTATGCGGCGAATACGGCGGCATCGGAATGCGGATTTCCGGCCATATGTGGAATCCGAATTCGTGGGGTTATACAATGGTAAACTCTGCCGAAGAGCTGGCGTCAGTGTACGATTCCTATTCCCAGCAGTTGATTTCCTTTAAGCAAAATCAGGGTCTCAGTGCCGCAGTCTATACCCAGATTACAGACGTCGAGATTGAGATTAACGGATTGATTACTTATGACCGTGCGGTTGTTAAAGCCGATGCCGGCCAGATTCGGCTGTCGAATTTAATGTATGCCCGGACCTATCAGGATGTGCTGCCGACATCCCAACAAACCCCGCAGCTCTGGCGCTACACGACCAGCACCCCGCCGTCCAATTGGTCTGCCCCGTCGTTTCATGATGCATCGTGGACCGAAGGTCCCGGCGGTTTCGGCACAGCCGGCACGCCGGGAGCGGTTATTGGAACTGTCTGGAATACTTCCGATATCTGGCTTCGCCGGATGTTTAATCCCGGTCCGTTGACGCCGGCAGATTTGGACCGTCTGGTCTGGCGGATTCATCATGATGAAGATGCCGAGGTCTATATCAACGGCGCACTGGCTCTTGCAACAACGGGTTATACAACCAGCTATATCCCCTTGCCTGCCGCTGCGGAGGCCAAGGCCGCGCTGGTGCCGAACGCCGATAATGTCATTGCAGTCCATTGCCGTCAGACAATCGGCGGCCAGTTTATCGATGTCGGATTGGCACTGGAAACGATTCATGCTTCCTCCGGTGCCTGCGGACAGTGGGGCTATGCGCCGGCGGATCTGAATTATGATTGTGCTGTTGACATCGAAGATTTGGCTCTCTTTATCGCTGATTGGTGGACCTGTTCACTGCCCGGCCGGCTGGAGTGCATCAATTATTTACTGCCGTAGCAGATAAAACAGTACTTACACTATTATTACTGCAAGCAAAGGAATGTTGCCAATGGTCAAGAACGGAAAGCATGTAGAAACAATGGAAATCGCCCTTCGTATCATCAAGCCCGGCAGACAGCAGCTCATTGGATTGCTGATGCTGTGCCTTTTGCCTTTGCCGGCACAATCGGCTTGGATGCCTGCGGTTCGACCGCCTGCGGTTCCTCTGGTGGCCTGTGATCCGTATTTCAGCATCTGGTCCTGTGCGGATGAGCTGACGGCGGATACAACACGCCATTGGACCGGAAAACCGCATCCGCTGACATCACTGATTCGCATTGACGGCAGAACCTATCGGCTGATGGGAAACAAACCCGAAGGATTGCCCGCACTGCGGCAAACATCGGTAACCGTGCTGCCGACACGGACTGTTTATGCATTTGAAGGCGAAGGGCTGTCTGTGATAATGACATTTCTCCAGCCCGCTCTGCCCGATGACATCGACCTGTTGAGCCGGCCGATAACCTGTCTGACTTGGCAGTGTGCTTCAGCCGATGGGAAGGCCCATGAGGTCGCTGTCTACTTTGATGCCGGGATGGAACTTGTAGTCAATGATCCATCACAGGCTGTGGTCTGGTTTGAAGAAAATAGCCCTGATATGGTTGTCCTCAAAGCCGGCTCCAAAGATCAGAATATACTCGGACGGAAAGGAGACGATGTCCGTATCGACTGGGGATATTTTTATCTGGCTGCCGCAAAAAGTGACCATCCGGTCGGTGCAATCGCTTCGCCGGATGTCTGCCGGCAGTCATTTGCCCAGCAGGGACGCCTCACGCAGGCTATCGACAGTCAGCTGCCGCGGGAAGTCCGCGATAACAGCCCTGTAATGGCAATGCAGTTTGATCTCGGCAGAATCGCTGCGGTCCCGAAGACCTGCCGGGTAATTTTGTCTTACGATGATATGCAGTCGATCCTGTATTTCGGCCGCCGGCTCGAGGCCTTCTGGAAAAGAGATGGCAAGCAGATTGCTCAGATCATCAAAGAGACTGCGGAGAATTATTCTGCCTTAGCGCGGCGATGTGAGCAATTCGATCAGGAGCTGCTGAAGGATTTGGAGCAAACCGGCGGCCCGGATTATCAGATCATCGGGGCTTTGGCTTATCGGCAGGCCCTCGGCGCCAACAAGATTGTTGCCGATAAAAACAAGATGCCTCTGATGTTCAGCAAGGAATGCTTCAGCAACGGCTGCATAGGAACGGTTGATGTTTTTTATCCGTTTGCGCCGCAGGTTTTGCTGCTCAATCCAACCTTAGCCAAAGCATCATTTGTGCCGATTCTTGAATACGGGCGTTCCCAGCGATGGAAATTCCCGTTTGCCCCCCACGACATCGGCACTTATCCTCACGCAATGGGACAGGTTTACGGCGGCGGCGAGAGGTCAGAAGAAAATCAGATGCCTGTGGAAGAATGCGGCAATATGATTCTTCTGGTGGCGGCTGTAGCGGAGGCGGAAGATGACATTGCCTTTGCCAAACAGTACTGGGATGTTCTTACTACTTGGGCCGAATACCTTAAAAGCAAGGGATTGGACCCCGAGAATCAGTTGTGCACGGATGATTTTGCCGGACATTTGGCCCATAATGTAAATCTGTCGGTCAAGGCTGTTGTCGCCTTGGGGGCGTACGCCAAATTGGCCGAGAAAATGGGCGACCCCCAAACCGCCGCAGCATATCGAAGCACCGCCGAACAATATGTACAGGACTGGATGCGAATGGCCGACGACGGCGACCATTACCGGCTGGCTTTCGACAGGTCCGGCACATGGAGCCAGAAATACAATCTGGTCTGGGACCGTATTCTCGGATTAAACCTTTTCCCGCCTGCAGTAGCGCAGAAGGAAATGGAGTTCTATAAAAGAATTCAAAAGCCCTATGGACTGCCGCTGGATAACCGCAGCGATTATACAAAGCTGGACTGGATTGTCTGGACAGCATCCATAACCGGCAGGCAGGACGATTTTGAAGCTTTGATTGCTCCGGTTGTGAAGTTTATCAATGAAACACCCGACAGGATTCCTCTGACCGACTGGTATTGGACGCATAATGCCAAACATCGGGGTTTTCAGGCACGCCCCGTCGTCGGAGGAGTATTTATCCGCCTGATGGATAACCGTCAGATTTGGGAAAAATGGGTCAGCAGAGCCGATTCAATCAGAGGCACATGGGCTCCCTTGCCCAAACCGCCGCAGATTATCGATGTGGTTCCTGTTTCGCTGGAAAACGGCTATCGTTGGCGATATACCTTTTCACAGCCCGATGATAACTGGTATAAACCCGAGTTTGATGCTGCATCTGCCGGCTGGAAGGAGGGGGCTGCCGGTTTCGGCACTCCCCAGACCCCGAGCACCGAAGTACGGACACGATGGAATACATCAGACATCTGGATCCGGCGGCAATTTACACTTGAACAAGATGCACTGGACAATCTTTGTCTGATGATTCACCACGATGAAGATGCTCAAATTTATATCAATGGCACTTTGGCGGCTGTTCTTACAGGATATACAACAGGTTATCAGCCGTATCCGCTGACAGACCAAGCCCGCAGTGCGCTGAAAACGGGTCTTAATACAATTGCAATCCATTGCCGACAAACCGGAGGCGGCCAATATATAGATGCCGGCTTTGTAAAAGTTATCCCCCAAGAATAGGTCTATGGCGAAATCATTTTTTTTAGTCAGACCGCTGACTTCGGAAACAGACCGGCAGGGGTTAGTTGGTTCAATATCAAGATGAGGATTGCTTACGCTGTTATTTGGCAGTAAAGTTTTATAATAGCAGGAAATCATAGGAAAATCGACAAAGAATGGAGGCGTTTATGGAAGCAAAAACGCAAGTCTTGTTTTTATTGTTGTCCTGTTCCCTTTTTGCTGCAGCATGGCAGCCGGCTCAAGCACCCCTGATGACACAATGGGCCGAGGATGTTACACCGAACAATGTCTGGCCGGAATATCCGCGGCCCCACATGGTCCGCCAGAATTGGCAAAACCTTAATGGATTGTGGGATTATGCCGTTGTTTCCCAAGATGCCCCCAAGCCCGATAGTTGGGATGGCAAAATCTTGGTTCCCTTTTGCATCGAATCAGCCCTTAGCGGCGTAATGAAAAAAGTTCAGCCCAGTCAGTCGCTGTGGTACCGCAGAACATTTCAGTCCTCACTGGATAAAAGCAGCAAACGTCTCCTTCTGCACTTCGGCGCTGTGGATTGGCAGGCGGCAGTTTGGGTCAATGGCAAGCAAGTCGGCCGTCATACCGGCGGATATGATCCTTTTACATTTGATATTACCGATGCCGTTGTGGACGGGCAAAACGAATTGGTTGTCAGGGTTTGGGATCCGACAGATACCGGCAGCCAGCCAAAGGGCAAACAGGTTCTAAGGCCGGGCGGAATTATGTACACCGCGGTTACAGGCATCTGGCAGACGGTCTGGCTGGAGACGGTTCCGTCTTTGTATATCCAGTCGCTTAAAATTGTCCCCGATGTCGACCGCAGTGTTGTGCAGATTACAGTTTCAGCTTCGAATACGGCAGAGGCAGCCATTACAGTTAAGGACAACGGCAGAACAGCCGCTCAAGCCCAAGGCAAAACCGGTCAGCCCATCGAAGTCAAGCTCGAAGCTTGCAAGCTTTGGAGTCCCGATTCCCCTCATCTCTATGACTTGGAAATATCGCTGATGGATGCTTCGGGTGCGGCCGACCGCGTCAGCAGTTATTTCGGAATGCGCAAAATCGAAGTCAAAAAGGATGAAAATGGAATCAATCGTCTGTTCTTAAATAACAAGGTCCTCTTTCAGTATGGACCTCTGGATCAGGGCTGGTGGCCGGATGGCCTTTATACACCTGCTTCGCAGGCGGCCATGGAATATGACATCGTGATGACCAAAAAGTTCGGGATGAATATGGCCCGCAAACACGTCAAGTATGAGTGTGCCCGCTGGTATTACTTATGCGACAAACTGGGTTTGCTGGTCTGGCAGGACATGCCCTCCGGCGATACCGGCAGGGATGAGGAAAGCAAATCCAACTTCCGCACAGAATTGAAGGCGATGGTTGATGCCCTGCATAATTTCCCCTGTATTGTAATGTGGATACCGTTCAACGAAGGCTGGGGCCAGCATGACACAGAAGAAATTGTCCAATGGATGCAGAATTACGATCCCACGCGTCCGATCAATGAGGCCAGCGGCTGGCATGACAGAGGCAGCGGCGATGTGTCTGATATGCACAACTACCCCGGCCCCGGGGTGCGGCCGGCGGAAGACAAACGCGTCTGTGTCTTGGGCGAGTTTGGCGGTTTGGGGCTTCCCATCGAAGGGCATCTCTGGCAGCCGGACCGAAACTGGGGCTATGTATCCTATAAAAATACAGAGGAGTTGACCGATGCATATGTGGGACTTCTGACAGCTATGCGTCCGCTGATTGCGCAGGGATTGTCGGCAGCGGTTTACACCCAGACCTCGGATGTGGAGATCGAGATAAACGGCCTGATGACATACGACCGCAAAGTTGTCAAAATGGATCTTGGCAGGTGCGCCGAAGCAGCTGCTAAATTGTACCGCCGGCCGCCTGCTGTCAAGACATTGGTTGAAACCAGTCAGCAGCAGCGGCAGACATGGCGCTATACCACTCAGAGCCCCTCAAACAATTGGGTGGAGACGGCATTTGATGATACATCTTGGAGAACGGGCCGCGGCGGCTTTGGAACATCCGGTACACCCGGCGCTGTTGTGGGAACAGTCTGGAATACCTCTGACATCTGGATGCGGCGAACATTTGAACTGGATACAGTTCCTGCACAAGGGGATCTGCTGCTGGTGATTCATCACGATGAAGATGCACAAGTGTATCTGAATGGAAAGCAGATCAAGACATTGTCCGGATACATCACAAATTATACATTTGCCCCCCTTTCTCCCGATGCACTCAAATTGCTGAAAACCGGCGTCAATACGCTGGCTGTCCATTGCCGTCAGACCAGCGGAGGACAGTATATCGATGTAGGACTGTCGCTTCTGCTGGATTAGCCCCAAACAAGCGGCGACCGCTGCGTTTGCCCGCTGAGCAGCCGCAGGCATGTTCGATATACAAATACTATCTGCAAAAGGGAAACACGATGAAGCAATGGGCACTGTTGCTGGGTATTGTCGGCACGGCTTTGGCGGCCGAGCAAATTACCGTGGTGGACCGCCCCGATGTGCATTCTGTCAATAGTTTCTATGTCAGCAACCGTCCGCCTCTGGAGCCGAGCCGATTGATTGAATTGCCTGTGGGCTCAATTAAGCCGGCCGGCTGGCTGCTGACCTGTCTGCGGCGGCAGAGAGACGGCTTAACCGGCAATCTGGGCAACATTAGCGCCTGGCTTCAAAAAGAGGACAATGCTTGGCTCAGTCTAGATGGCAAAGGAAGATGGGGCTGGGAAGAAGTGCCCTATTGGCTTAGGGGCTACGGTGAACTGGCCTATATTCTTGACGATCCCCAGATGATTGCCGAAACCAAAATCTGGATTGAAGGAGCCCTTCGCAGTCAGCGGGATGACGGTGATTTCGGTCCGGATCAAAGATTCAATGACGGGACACGGGACTACTGGGCGAATATGCTGATGCTTTACTGCCTGCAGTCCTACTACGATTATTCAGCAGACCAGCGTGTACTGGATTTGATGAGGCGGTACTTCAGGCATCAGTCTTCCGTTCCGGATGAACGGCTGCTGACCGGCTATTGGCAGCGGATGCGCGGCGGCGATAACCTCTACAGCATTTACTGGCTCTACAACCGCACCGGCGAAAAATGGCTGCTGGAAACCGCAGAGAAGATTCACCGCAATACAGCCGACTGGCGCATGGAAGGGGATTTGCCCAACTGGCACAATGTCAATATTGCGCAGGCGTTTGATGAGCCGGCGGTATGGTTTCTGCAGAGCCGAAATCCTGCTGATTTGGAGTTTGCCTATAAAAACTTCCATGAAGTGCGGCGGCGCTTTGGTCAGGTTCCCGGCGGCATGTTCGGCGGCGATGAAAACTGCCGGGCCGGTTATGATGACCCGCGGCAGTGCATTGAAACCTGCGGTATGATTGAACAAATGCTGTCGGATGAAATGCTGGTGCGGATTTCCGGCGATCCTTTCTGGGCAGACCACTGCGAAGAAGTGGCCTTCAACAGCTATCCGGCAGCCCTGATGCCCGATTTTCGGTCGCTGCGCTATCTGACTGCCCCCAATATGGCGGCCAGCGACCGCCACAACCATCGTCCGGGCATTGACAACGGCGGGCCTTTTCTGTTGATGAATCCGTTCAGTTCGCGCTGCTGCCAGCATAACCATTCCCACGGCTGGCCGTATTATGTGAAAAATCTTTGGCTGGCCACGCCGGATAACGGGCTTTGTGCATCGCTGTATGCCGCCAACGAAGTCAGGGCCAAAGTTGGCGACGGAACAGAAATTACCCTGCGTCAGGAGACACATTATCCATTTGACCAGCAGATACGCCTGACGCTGTTGTCTGAAAAGCCGGTTCGGTTTCCGCTCTATCTGCGTGTTCCGGGCTGGTGTGAAAACCCGGCCGTGCAAATCAACGGTATGCCCCGTTCTATAGCGGCACAGCCGCGGCAGTACATTCGCTTGGAGCGGGTATGGACCGGCGGCGATACGGTCGTTCTGACTCTGCCGATGGCGATCCGCCTCCATACGTGGACGCACAATCACAACAGCCTCAGTGTCAATTATGGCCCGCTTACATTTTCGCTGAAGATCAAGGAAAAGTATGTCAAACTGGACAGCACCAAAACCGCTGTATCGGATTCGCAGTGGCAGCCGGGAGCCGATCCGGCACAATGGCCGTCTTTTGAAATCCTTCCGGATTCCTCATGGAATTACGGCCTTGTGCTTGACAAAAACAATCCCGCTGGAGCCTTTCAGCTGATTAAAAACAAGTGGCCTGATGATGATTTCCCCTTTACGCTGGATGCGGTTCCGCTTGAGATGAAAGCTTCCGCTAAAAAGATTCCCCATTGGGGCATAGACCAATTTGGTTTGTGTGCCCCGCTGCAGGACAGCCCTGTATATTCCGATGAGCCGGTTGAAACAATAACACTGGTGCCTATGGGAGCCGCACGGCTCCGGATTTCAGCATTCCCCGTAATCGGCGATGGGCCGCAAGCCTGCCGGTGGAAGCCGACGCCTCCGGCGCCGCAGCCGGCCGATTACAAAACCAGCGCATCCCATGTATTTGACGAGTTGTCAGCCCTCTGTGACGGGATTATTCCGGCTTCTTCTGATGACCATTCCATCCCCCGCTTTACATGGTGGGATCACTGCGGCACCAAGGAATGGGTCCAGTATGATTTCGGCCAGCCCCGTGCCGTATCAGAAGTGTCCGTTTACTGGTTTGATGATACGGGAATCGGCCGATGCCGAATTCCCCAGTCCTGGCGCGTTCTGTATAAAGACCAGCAGGACTGGAAACCGGTCGAAAATGCATCCGCTTTTGAAACAAGGCCCGACGGGTGGAATGCAGCTTCATTTAAGTCTGTGCAGACGGCATCGTTAAGACTTGAAGTGCAGCTGCGTCCCGACTTTTCCGGCGGCATCCTCGAATGGAAAGTGAAATAAACCCAACAGGAGCATATTATCTGAATGTATGCAGCAAAGTCCAAAAGTGTATCTTTCAATCCGCTGACTTTAGCCGGATGCTTACTGGTTCTGACAGGGCTCTTTTACATCAGCGCCACGTCCGCTGCCGATGAATTGCATCCTCCGCTCTATGGTCCTGTCAAGCCCTTGTCTGCCGGCGATACATTGTATGTTTTTACCAAAGGCCCCCGTTCGGAGGATAATCAATTCATTGCCATGCAGACACTGCAGGGGGTATCGGCTCGAACCCGGGGACCTCGTGTGTGGATCGATGCGGGAGATGACACATTCGTCAATTATCTGGCACAGACCTACAGCATCCAATTTGACCGCCGCTATGCCAGAGATTTTGCCGCGCTGCTGGAGATCCTTAAATCCTGCACCAGCGGACGCTATGTCCTTTATGATATGACCGATCGACCCTCCCTCAGTGCAGCAACGACTATGGCCGGACTTTTGGATGCGGTGGCTGTTGATACGCAGCTGGAAGCGGCGGCCAAAGAAAAGGGCTATGTGCTGGCAGTCGATGTCAGGGGCAGGGACTGCCGCTGGGTCTTTGAGAACTACAAGCCCCAGCTGAATAGCCATGCGATTGTGGTGCACACGAACAATCCGCGGCAGCACCGCAGCGCACCATATCTGCGGGACTGGGGACCTGCCCTTCAGGCACTGGACTGGTGGCATAACGACCTGTCTTATTCACGGCAGGTGTACCGCAGCATGGTTCCCTGTTCACCGGTGTATGGATGGCAGGACCCGACAACCAGCGATGAGGGACTTACCATCAAGCTCCATTCCGAAGCAGGGCTGTTCCAGATTCCCAGCGACTGGATGCTGAATCTGTCGGTTCATGCTGCAATGGGACCGGCTCTCAAAGATAAGAAGTTTGTCCAGAAAACCGCCCGTATAAAACCTGTCCGAGAAGAGGGTGTGCATTATGTTACATTTATTCTCAGCGATATGGACAATATCCTGACTGAAATCGGGACAAACTCCTTTTATTCGCAGCCGAAGTTCTATGCCAATCCTCACCGCGGCAAGTTTCCGATGAGCTGGGGCATGGCGCCGTCATTGGTGGAGCTGTCGCCGGCTGGTTTGGAGATGTGGTATAAAGATGCTGCTGCCGGCGATGTATTTGTCGGTTATTGCGGATTGGGATATTTTTATCCCAGCACGGCTCCTGCTATGGAGATTCATACCCGGCGGCTGGCAGCGTTTATGGATAGGGCCGATTTGCGGACGCTTCTGCTGATTGATCGGCTGCTGCCGGAAAAGAACCTTGACGGCGGCTATTATGAAACGGCAAAGTGGTTTACTCGACTTCAGCAGATTCGGGGACTTTTCTATCTGGAATACATCCAGTATGCTCCGCACGGCGGCAGAATTTTCTGGTTTGATAACAAGCCGATGGTAACCGCCAGATTCGATTTTCGTCAGGAGGCATTCTATCCGGCTGTACGATCCACTCCCCAAGCGTTGGCCGACAGCATCAATCAATTGCCCAAAAATCCCGCCAGCCCCGATGGATACACCTTTGTGACCGTTCATGCCTGGAGCAAGGGGCTGGACGATGTTTATCAAACAATTCAGCTTCTGGACAAAGATGTAAGAGTGGTGAATGCAGAAGAGTTTATCGAACAGGTGCGTCAGAATCTCCACCCTCTCTCATCGCCGCAGTAAATTGCAGCTCGAAATGCACATGTTTGATTTCAGACACGGCAGCAGCTTCGGACGCCTGCCTCAAACGTTGTGTGTAAATGGCTGCCGAGCTTGCAGTCCATAGTGTGGATGCCCGCCAAATAGCTACTGCTCTGTCAGCCATTCCGCAGCCAGATAAGGAAAATCTGCCAGATCGGTTAAGCCGTCACAGTTTGTATCAGATGCTGCATCGCCAGCCAGAAGCCATTGTTCCGCAAATCTCTGCACATCGGCCAGATTGACTTTGCCGTCCGGGACAATATCGCCGGCCAGCACACTGGCGGTGTAAAGATGTCGAACATCTGTGTTGCTTAATGCACGGTTGTATATTCGCACCTCATCGATAAGCCCTTTAAAGGGGCGTATCCCCACGGTCGGATAAAGCCCGATAGCCGCTGGAACCGAATCCGCCGTGTTTACCGGACAGTACACAGCCGCAGCCGGCATATCCGGCTGACCATCAACAAACAAAACCGCTTCCGCAATATCGGCAGTACCGTCATTTTCCAGAACAACAGCAATATGATGCCACTGACCATCGTCAATCCGTTTTCGGCCGTAAATATAGCCGCCGGCAACTTCTGTTCGAAGGCCGCCTGTTTCATTGAGGCGCACAATCCATTTGCACCCGGGTGCCGTAGTCCCCCAGCTGATGATGTCACCGCCGGCCTGTGTTGTTTTTATCCAGGCCGCACAGGTTCGGCTTTGGCCGCTCTTGATGCCGGTAAAACCGGGCACAGCCACATAATCATCAATGCCGTCAAAATTCAGCCCCCCGCAGCGTTTGCCCATCGTCCAAGAAGTCTGATCCATATTTGTCATCTGCCCATGGAAGCCGTTGGATGAAGAATCCCTCACGGTCAGGCCGGCTCGGTCGTCAAACGCCCAATAGGCCGTTGGAGCCGGCTGGCCTTCGATAATCAGGGATGTTATGCGGTCATTCCAGCCGTCATCCACAAAACAGGAATCATCGGCCGTTTTTACCAGCGAAGGCCCTTGGAAATTGTCGCTGTCATAGAAGGTGACCCGGTATCCTTCAGCTACTTTAACAGAAGAAGCATCGTTGTTCAGCACGCCGGCGGCCGTTAAGTCAGCCAGTGTGTAGGCGCCGAGCCCCAATTTGGCCTGCCATCCGCCGTAGCTGCAGTGCTGATACAGCGTAACGGGCGCATGGATACCCAGTGCAAATGCTGCATAGCTTTCAGCGCCGCTGTCATTAGTATATACAGCGCAATAAAGCCCTGCCTGTCCGGCCTGAATATGTTCCAGCGTGATCTCATTGCCGCTTGCCGTGTATCCCTTGGGGCCGTCCCATCGCCAAACGCCGGCTCCGGGGGCGTCTGCCTTCAAAGAAGCAGTTTCTCCGACGTTCAGAATAGCCCTTTGAGATTGAATCCAGGAACCACCGTTGATGGAGAAATACAGTGTAATAGACGTTGGCACCGCAAGATTCTCAAACTGCCAATGCTGCGCAGAAAGGGTGGGATTGGTTGTATAAGCGACGATACTGGTATTATTAACCGTTCCCAGATTGTAGGGCTGCAGCGATTTGCCGGTCAATCGGTTCTGGATATTATAATACCCGCTGCCGGCAGGGATTAACGACCATTGCTGGACATGCTGCAGGGCATTGGCCGGATAGATCACAATAGGGGTGTTGTCTGCAGTCAGTCCGGAATAGAGCTGAAGGACTTTATTGGAAGACCAGCTTCGCAGAATATAATAGCCCTCGCCTGCATCCGTGAGGGTAAACAATTCGGAAGCATCGGTCGGCTGTCGGTCGTAGATAACCAGATTGGTATTGTCCGCTGTCGATGAGTTATACAGCCGGAAACAGCGGGATGAGGAACGATTTTTTACCGTTACATAAGCCGGTTCCGAACCGCCTAAAGTGCCGGCCATTCTCCATAAGGCCATCGCCGCAGAGGCGTTGTCGATAAGGTAAGCCGAAGGCGAGCCGCTTGTGTTATTCCAGCTTACCGGATACCGGCCGGAAGCCGCATCCCGACAATGCTTGTAAAGAAATTCAAGATACCCTGATGCAATGTTCAGCCAGTGCCGATTATGGTCTGTCTGATACAAATCGGCATATGCATTGGTCATATCATGGCCGCCCCATTTGCCCGTCTGATTCAGAGCATGTGTGCCCTTATTGATAAACTCATGCTCCATTGCCGCCGCCAGACGCTGTGCTTCCGCAAGATACCCGGCTTGGCAGGTTATCCGGTAGAGGTACACGGCAGCTTGAAGAACAACCGCTGTTTGATATCCAAGTGGTCCCTGATTGGCCTCATGATAAATCCCTGATGCATACCGAAGGTCCGATGTGGACAGCCAATTGTATAAGCGGACGGCATCCGTCAGATATTGTTCAGTGCCTGTGGCCTGATAAATCATTAAGTTTGCCAAACACGTTGGGGCTGTCGAGCAGACCGATGCACCGCTGGTATTTGACTCGTGCCAGCGAATCCCCCCGTTGGGGGTATCTGTGGGGCTGTTTTCGCCGCTCATACAGAACGCAACCAGCTCCTGTGCCCGACTTAAATAAGTACTGCTGCCGGTAATTTCATACAATTCCATATAGCCCAATGCGATCCATGCATTGTCATCGTAATAGCGGTCGCCGCAATTATTGGCGCTGGCATTGTAGGCCCACCGGCCGTTGTAATAGCATCTATAGCGGCTGTGGAACTCGCTGGCCATATTTTGTACAGTTTGAAGATAGGACGAGTCAACTTTAGAAGCGGCTGCAAGGGCTCTGAACATAACGCCTTGCCCCCAAGCATAGCTCGGAAAGCGATCGGTCAGAGATTCTGCATAGAGACTGCCGGATAGACGCAATTCCGACTCAATTCGAACCAGCAAATCAGCCCCCCATTGTCCAAAGACGCCTCCGCTGACGGCCAGGATGCAGCCTTGACCAAAAATGAAGAATAGGCCTAAATACAGCAGTAAGTTTTTTCTAAATCGCAAAATACCCCCTCAATGGTTCGATAGTCTATACATATATTTCTTATGAATTAAAAAATTAGACGAAAAATTTCGTTTTTTCATTAAATTTTATGTCTATTGAAACTGTATTATATCCAAAATCTCGTTTTCCGGCTTGCCCTAAAAAATTCAACAAAGTCTTCTGTTTTTTACCGGGTCCAAAATTGGTTTAGATTTTTCAGAAATTTGCTTATTAGCAGGGTGACGATCTTCTTACTTTGGAAGAAGAGAGGAAGGAACTTTTCTAAAAATATGAAAGACACAGAAAAGATAAAACGGTTCAACAATCTGGTTTGAGCCGACCAGAGAAAGTTATATGTTTATATTTTCAGTCTTGTTATATGTCCGGCTGATGCAGAGGATATCCTGCAGGATACCTTGGCTTTAATCTGGACCAAGTTTAATAAAACTGTGCCCAAGCCTGATACGGTATTAGCGTACCAAGGTCGGTCTGACGAGGATTCAAAGCCCTTTTGTATCAGGAGCATCCCATCGAGTTGCCGCAATTGAAGCAGCGGTAGCAGGTGCCGTTCCGAACACAGATACTGCCGCAAATGTCGCAAGCAGGCGCATCATCCTGAAAATGTTCAAATTGGTCATTGAACTGACTCATAATGCTGGCTTGGGTGCCGTCGGGTGCGCCTGCGACAGCGGTAATTGTCTGTACAATGCGCTCGGCAAAGCGGTTCGGATCGGTCAGCGGCGGTTTGGCTGCCTGCAGAGCCGGACCGGCTGCACGTATTTCAGGGATTCCCGTTTTCTTCTGAAGCGCTTTGGCTTGATCAATCTTTTTAGCTAGATCCTGTGTTTTCTGCACCAGCTCTTTGGCTGTTGTGACGGTTTTATTTTCAACAGCCGGTGCTGTTGGAGGGTTGGGGATATTCTTTTCGGCGTACCCCGGAATGAACTGGCAGCCCATCCAGCAGAAGATATAGTCTATCAAGCTTTTGGCAAACGGGATGTTCTTATTGCTGGTCATGCCGGCCGGCTCAAACCGTGCATGGCGGAATTTATCGACCAGCGTAATCAGCGGCACGCCGTATTGCAGGGCCATCGATACGCAGGTGCCCACCACATCCATCAGGCCGCCGACGGTACTGCCTTCTTTGGCCATCGTAATGAACAGTTCGCCGGGCTGGCCGTCTTCATACAGCCCGACCGTCAGATAACCTTCATGTCCTGCTACGGAAAATTTATGCGTGATGCTGTTGCGGGTTTCGGGCAGGCGCCGGCGGAACGGACGCGGCGCGGATGTTTCTTCAGTTGCCTTTTTCTTTTTGCTGTCGGTTTTGGTTTCGGTATTAACCGGCTGAAGACGCTTGGAACCATCGCGGTAAATGGCTACCGCCTTGAGCCCCAGCTTCCATCCTTCCATATAGGCCGCCGCAATTTCATCGGCAGTGCTTTCTTTGGGCATATTGATGGTCTTGCTGATAGCGCCGGACAAAAACGGCTGAACGGCAGCCATCATCTTCAGATGGGCCATATAATGAATATACCGCTTGCCGTTTTTGGCTTTGAACGCACAGTCAAAAACGGGCAGATGTTCCGGACGCAGCTTCTCGGCTGTTTCAATGGTGTCATCCCGATCGATGGCATCGCAAATATCTTTGATATCTTCCGGGCTGTAGCCCAGCCGCTCGAGAGCCAGAGGCACTGTGCGGTTGACCAGCTTCAGCATGCCGCCGCCGGCCAGCAGTTTGTATTTAACCAAAGCAATATCCGGCTCAATGCCGGTTGTGTCGCAGTCCATCATGAATCCGATAGTGCCGGTCGGCGCCAATACAGTCGTTTGGGCATTGCGATAGCCGTGCTGGGTTCCGGCATTGAACGCCTGATCCCATGCATCCTTGGCGGCGCTGAGCAGGTAATCGGGGCAGTGCATTTCGGGGATATTGCGGGCATGCTCGCGATGCATGGCGATGACATTCAGCATCGGCTCCTTGTTTTTCTCAAACTCCTCGAACGCTCCCTTCATCGCCGCCAATTCAGCACTGACCGCATAAGCCGTGCCGGTCATAATGGCCGTAACAGCCGCCGCCCAGGCACGCGCCTGATCCGAATCATAGGGCAATGCCAGACTCATTATCAGACTGCCCAGATTGGCATATCCCAGCCCCAGCGGGCGGAAGCGATGGCTGTTCTCTGTGATGGATGCTTCCGGGTAGCTGCCGTTGTCGACCAGAATATCTTGAGCAATAATAAAAATCCGGATGGCCTGCTTGAAACGGTCTATATTGAAGGAGCCGTCATCATTGCGGAACTTCATCAGGTTCAGCGATGCCAGATTGCAGGCCGAATTGTTGATGAACATATATTCACTGCACGGATTGGAGGCATGGATAGGTCCGGAATTGGGACAGGTATGCCATTTGTTGATAGTGGTATGATACTGCAAGCCCGGATCGCCGCAGATGCGTGTTCCTTCGGCAATCAGGTTCATCAGTTCACGGGCTGACATTTCCTCCAGTTTTTTGCCGGTAGTAACAGCCGTTGTCCGCCAGATGCCGTCTTTTTCAACCGCCTCCATAAACTCATCTGTCACACGGACAGAAAGATTGGAGTTCTGGAACATAATGCTGCTGTAAGCATCATCCGGGCTGTATCCTTGGTCGATTAATGCCCATGCCTTCTTTTCTTCTTCCGTTTTGCAGGTGATAAACTCCCGAATGTCAGGGTGCGTAATCATCAGCGACTGCATTTTGGCTGCCCGCCGCGTCTTGCCGCCGGATTTCACTACGGCTGCAATCTGGTCATAAACCCGCATAAAACTCAGCGGTCCAGAAGGTTTGCCCCCACCGGACAGCTTCTCCCGGCTGCTGCGAAGGGTCGAAAGGTCTGTACCTGTACCCGAACCATGCTTAAACAGCATCGCTTCACTGCGGGCCAGACGCATAATGTCATCCATCGTATCATCAACCGACAGAATAAAACACGCCGAGGCCTGCGGATATTCATAGCTGCTGGTGCAGGGCACAGCTTTCTTTAACCGATTGTCCCAATGATAATTATGCTCGCTTCCCTTGACCCCGTAAACATCATAAAGCCCCACATTGAACCAAACCGGTGAATTAAACGCCCCATATTGGTTGACGCAAAGCCAAGTTAATTCTTGATAAAATGTCTCTCCATCCTGCTCGCTGGCGAAGTAGCCGTCTTTCAATCCCCTGTCTGCAATGGCTTTACAAACCCTGTGAACAAGCTGTTTAACGGAGTTTTCACGCTGGCCGGCTTGATGAATATCACCATAAAAGTATTTGCTGACGACAACTTTTGTCGCCAATTGACTCCAATTGGCAGGGACTTCTACATCATTCTGCTCAAATATAACCTTGCCCGTTTCATCGGTGATTTTGGCCTGCCTTTTCTCCCATTCGATTTGGTCGAAAGGGTGAATCCCCGGGGTTGAAAAATACGACGGAACCCTAAGTCCTTTATATCCTATATGTTGTGATTTTTGCCATGGTTTGAAGTCTGGATTAATCATTGCTTCACCCGCTGCTGGAATCCGTTCGCCGGCCATTGTAAACCTCCCTGAATAATACAATATGTTGAATGATAATAAATAAAAATAACAATATATAGTCAATACTTACTACGTCAATATACCGTTGACAGGTCGCTGTGCAAAGGGTAAAAATCGAAAAAAATTGCACGCTGTCTGTTAATGCTTGTAAATACGGAACTAACAGAAAAAAAATTTTTTTCTGCTGTTATCGAACCATTTAAAGGGGGCGTTTTTAATTGCTTGAAACAGCCAATATTCACTTGAGATTTTAGGATTTGGCTGGATTGTTTTTGCTCTGTCCGGCTGGGTATTTACGGATACAGAATATATTGGAAATATGGAGTCCAAAATAGAATTAAGCCCTCCCAAAAGACCATATCAGCACATATAAGAGGGGGGTTCTGACCCGCAGGGAAGGGCGTATATTGATGTTAGGAAACACTCGGCTATGCAAAGGAATGCAAGGTCAAAACACTAACACTGCTCCATTGACAAATTTAGGGACTGCTGCCGGCAGGAGTCTTATGGATTATATTTATTCGTGATAGGCATTCGGCGGTCTTTGCCAAAGGCACGGGGTGTGATTTTAATACCCGGCGGACACTGGCGGCGCTTGTATTCGCTTTTGTCCACCAGCCGCAGCACACGCCGAACCTGCTCTTCGGGAAAGCCGTTGTGAATCAGATCAGCCGCAGAGTGATCCAGCTCAATATAGTTTTTCAGAATCGCATCCAGCAGATCATAGTCAGGCAGCGAATCTGTGTCTTTCTGGTTCGGACGCAATTCTGCAGAAGGAGCACGGGTGATAACCGATTCCGGGATGATCGGCTGGCCCGCACGATCGTTGTAATAGGCACTGAGCTTGTAAACCAGCGTCTTTGGCACATCTTTGATAACCGCAAAGCCGCCGGCTGTATCGCCGTAAAGCGTCGAATAGCCCACCGCTGTTTCGCTTTTGTTGCCGGTGGTCAGAACCAGCCAGCCGAACTGGTTGGAGTAAGACATCAGAATGGTACCCCGAATGCGGGCTTGGAGGTTCTCGTAGGCCAGTCCCTGTTCGCTCCAGCCGTCAACCTTGCCCAATGTGCGGCTGAATATGTCCAGTATGTCCGAAATCGGTATTGTGTGAAACTCAATGCCCAAACGGCTTGCCAGTGTCTGCGCATCGCTGCGCGTTTCAGCGGAATTGAATCGGGACGGCATTGTGATGCCGATGACATTTTGACGTCCCAGCGCTTCAACGGCGACAGCTGCCACCAGCGATGAATCGATGCCCCCGCTCAATCCCACTACAACCCGTGAAAAGCCATTTTTACGGACATAATCACGGGTGCCCAGCACCAGTGCCTGCCAGACCTCCTCTACAATATCGTTTTGATCCGAAAAGAAAGAGTTGCTGATGGGGTGAATTGTCAGCGGCCTGCCGGCATGATGCTCAATGTCCGCAATATACAGATCTTCGTCAAACGCTTTGGCCTGAGCGGCAATCGTTCCCTGTGCCGTGACAATCATGCTCCGGCCGTCGAAGACCAGTTCGTCCTGTCCGCCGACCAGATTGCAGTATGCCGCCGCACAGTTGAAATGCCTGCTGCATCGGACCAGAGCTGCCTGGCGGTCCTTTATTTTACCGGCATAAAAGGGCGAAGCCGACAGATTGACAATAAGGTCCAGATGCCCCCGATAGTCTCCCAGATATGAATCCAACCAGCGAATATCCCAGATGTCCTCGCAGATGGTAACGGCGATGCGGGTAGGCCCCTGCTCAATAACAAGGGGATTCCGGCCGGGGACAAAATAGCGTTTTTCGTCAAAAACACCGTAATTGGGCAGCTGGCCCTTATGATAAATGGATGCGATAACTCCATCACGAATCACGGCGGCTGCATTGTAGCATTGCTGATGATCGGGCTGTGCGAAACCGACCAGAGCAGTCAGCCCCCGTATTTCCGGCAGCAAACCCTCCAATGCCGCAATATTATCCTGCAGAAAACCCGGCTTGTGCAGCAAATCTTCCGGCGGATAGCCGCACAGGCACAATTCGGGAAATACCACAACATCCACGGCCTGTTCTCTGGCCCGCTTGGCCATGGCCGCGATGGTTTGGGCATTATGCCCTATATCCCCGACTGTCGAATTGATCTGTGCCAGCGCCAGTCTGAACGACATTTACAAATCCTCTACCATAAACAGCTGTAAGCCGATAAAACAAGGCACGCAAAACATATTCAAACCGCATTCTAACGCATACGCAGGTATTGGTCAACAGCGTTTGCGGCAATACGCCCGGAGTGAATAGCCCGCACAACAAGGGATGCTCCGCTAACGGCATCTCCGGCGGCAAACACCTTCGGATTGCTGGTCTGACAGTTGGTAACAGCAATATTGCCGCGGTCATCCAGTTTCAAGCCCAAATCTGTCACCAGCGGACCGTGTTCAACGTGCACAAATCCGAGTGCCAGCAGCACCAAATCGGCATCCAGCGTAAATTCGGATCCGGGCACTTCGGTAAATTTCCACTGGCCGTTGATCTGCTTCCATTCGACACGGACGCAGTGAACACGGCTGACTCTGATTTCTGTGCCGCTGAATTGCTTGGTCAGAATGCTCCACATCCGCCGGCAGCCCTCTTCATGGCTGGAGCTGGTCCGCATCGTGCGCGGCCACATCGGCCATGGCGTATCCGGCGGGCGCGTCTCGGGCGGCTGAGGCAGGATTTCAATTTGGGTGATGGATTTAGCACCCTGCCGCCGCGCAGTGCCTACACAGTCGCTTCCTGTGTCGCCGCCGCCGATAACCACAACATTCTTGCCGGCCGCATGGAGACCGCTGGGGCAAACGGCCGTCTCGCCGGCGTTGATTTTGTTCTGCATCCGCAGAAAATCCATCGCAAACACAATGTTTTCATAGCCCCTGCCGGGAATGTTCAAATCCCGCGGCTGGCAGGCGCCGGCTGTCAGACACACTGCATCGAAACGTCTGCATAAATAAGAGGCCGAGATATCTTGCCCTACATGCACCTGCGTCTCAAATTCCACCCCTTCCTCGCTCATTTGCTTCAGACGCCGGTCAAGTATCCATTTTTCCAGCTTGAAATCGGGTATCCCGTAGCGAAGAAGCCCGCCGGGTTTGTTTTCCCGTTCAAAGACGGTAACTTTATGTCCGGCTCGTGCCAATTGCTGAGCCGCCGCAAGACCAGCCGGCCCCGAACCCACAACGGCGACTGTTTTGCCCGTGCGGCTTCTGGGAACAAGCGGCACAATCCAGCCCTCGCGGAAGCCCCGTTCGACAATCTGGCATTCAATATGGCGAATCAGAACGGGCTTGTCATTGACCGCCAGCGTGCAGGCTGTTTCACAAGGTGCCGGACATACCCGACCGGTAATTTCGGGAAAATTGTTGGTCGCATGCAGAACCTCACAGGCCTCTTTCCATTTCCCCGAATAAATCAGCTCGTTGAATTCAGGGATAAGATTGCCCAGCGGACAGCCCGCCCCATGACAGAAGGGGATTCCGCAGTCGGCACAGCGTGCAGCCTGCTGCACAATTGCTTCCGGCGTTAAGGGAATTTCGATTTCTCTGTAATCGCCAATGCGCTCCTCAACAGGGCGATACGGAACCGACTGACGCGGGTATTCCAGAAAACCTTTGATTTTAGCCATGGAACACCTCCTCGGTTGCCGGAGTGGTATCCGTCCCGCGTTCTTCGCCGGCCCGGATGCGTTCCAACGCAAGGCGGTAATCAATCGGAATGACTTTGACGAATCGTCCCACCATATCCGGCCAGGCCTCCAGAATGCGCCGAGCCCGGGCGCTTTGGGTCAAGCGCTGGTGTTTTTCAATCAGTTTGTACAGCAAGTCTTCATCCTCGGATTTCCACACACTTTCAAGATCCACCATATCAAGATTGCATAAGGTATCAAAAAGCTGAAGTTCATCGAGAACATAGGCAATGCCCCCGCTCATTCCGGCTGCAAAGTTGCATCCGGTCTGCCCCAGCACCACAACCAGACCGCCGGTCATATACTCACATCCGTGATCGCCCACCCCTTCCACGACAGCAGTGGCGCCGCTGTTGCGGACGCAGAACCGCTCGCCGACCATCCCGTTGATGAATACTTCCCCGGATGTCGCTCCGTAAAGCAGGGTATTGCCGGCAATAATATTTTCATGCGCCTGAAAGGGCGAGCCGGGCGGCGTTTGGACAATAATCCGGCCGCCGCTGAGACCCTTTCCCAAATAATCGTTGCTGTCCCCAATCAGCTTCAGCGTTACGCCTTTTATCAGGAATGCCCCGAAACTTTGACCAGCCGAGCCGGTACATTCGATTTCGATGGTATCCTCCGGCAGTCCGGCGGAACCGAATGCCTGCAAAAGACGGTTGCTCAAAATGGCCCCGATGGTCCGATCGGTGTTTCTGACTGCCATCTGAATACGCACCTTTTGTCTCTTGTCAAAGGCAGGGCGGCATTGCTCAATCAATTCCCAGTCGCGATGATTTTTCAGCGGATTTGCTTGGCCTCTGGAATTGTATAACGCATCCGGCCGGTCGGCAGTGGGCGGCTGGAAAATCTTGGAGTAATCCAGCCCTTTGGCCTTGTAGTGCTCAAGGGCCGCCTGCATGCACAGTTTGTCTGTCCGGCCGACCATTTCATGAAATTGACGAAATCCCAGCAGCGCCATCCATTGACGCACTTCCTCGGCCACGAACCGCAGGTAGTTGATGATGTATTCGGGTTTGCCCTTAAAGCGCTTGCGCAGTTCGGGGTCTTGTGTGGCAATGCCGAAAGTGCAGGCACCCTCGTGGCATTTGCGCAGCAGAGTGCATCCCAGACACACCAGTGCCGCTGTCCCGAAGCCAAACCGTTCAGCTCCCAGCAGGGCGCCGATTACTACATCGCGCCCCGTACGAATCTGCCCGTCCACCTGCACGCGAATGCGGTCGCGCAGTTTGTTCATCACCAGAACCTGCTGGGTTTCGGCCAGCCCTAGCTCCCACGGACAGCCGGCATGCTTGATTGACGACCACGGACTGGCTCCCGTACCCCCGTCATAGCCGCTGATGAGAACTTCATCCGCATTGCCTTTGGCCACACCGGCGGCAATGGTCCCCACGCCCACCTCCGAAACGAGTTTGACAGAAACCTTGGCCGACGGATTGGCACACTTAAGGTCGTAAATAAGCTGTGCTAAATCCTCAATGGAATAAATATCATGATGCGGCGGGGGGGAAATCAGCGTCACCCCCGGCGTGGAATGCCGCAGCCGGGCAATCTCCGATGAAACCTTTTTGCCCGGCAGCTGGCCGCCTTCGCCCGGCTTGGCTCCCTGAGCCATTTTGATTTGGATTTCTCTGGCGTTGGCCAGATACTCGATGGTAACGCCGAAGCGGCCGCTGGCAACCTGCTTGATCGCACAGTTTTTCGAGTCGCCGTTGGGTTCCTTCTGATACCGCACCGGATCTTCGCCCCCTTCGCCGGTATTGCTCATCCCGCCCAGCCGGTTCATCGCAACAGCCAGACATTCGTGCGCTTCCCTGCTGATGGAACCGTGGCTCATCGCGCCTGTGCAGAACCGCTTGACGATGGCATCGGCCGGTTCAACTTCTTCAATCGGTATCGGATGGGTATTGGTAAAGGCAAAAAGTCCCCGCAGCGTACAGAGTGCTTGGGACTGGTCATTGACGGCTTTGGCAAATTCTTCATAGGCTTTTTTGTCGTTGTAAACCGCCGCATGCTGAAGCCGGCTGACAGTTGTCGGATTCCACAAATGCCGCTCCCCCGTCAGGCGGAAGGCATAATCGCCCCCGAACTCGAGTTCAAGAGAACCCGGCTGCGGCTCCGTATAGGCATTCTGATGCCGCCGGCAGATATCGGCTGCAATCTGTTCCAGACCGATGCCGCCGATGCGGGAGCTGGTGCCGGTGAAATACGCATCAATCACCGTCTGGCTGATGCCGACAGCTTCAAACAGCTGCGAATTGAAATAGCTGCGCAGCGTGGAGATGCCCATCTTGCTCATTGTCTTGAGAATGCCCTTTTTGACGGCGGCGATATAATTGTCGGCGATTTGAACCGGTTCCAGTTCGGCCGGCAGGTCCCGCTGCTGGTGCATATGATACAGGGCTTCAAAGACTAAATAGGGATTGATGCCGTTGGCCCCGTAGCCGCACAGCAGACAGAAATGCTGCACTTCACGGGCTTCACCGGTTTCCACAATCAGGCCGGCTTCACCGCGCAGCCCCCGTTCTATCAGCGCATGATGAACGGCGGAAACAGCCAGCAGCGCCGGTATCGGGGCTTTATCCGGTCCGGCGTTTTTGTCGCTGATAATAATTAGCGATGCATCACGCTGCACAATGGCTATCTGGGCCTGCTCAATCAGCCGGTCAATGGCTCCTTTGAGCCCAAGCGTTGCATCCGTTTTGTCCAGTGTAAAGACCGCATCAATCGTCTCAACCTTGAAATCGCTGCGGACGATCTGACGAAGACGAGCCATATCCTCATTGGTCAGAATCGGATGCGGCAGCTTCAGCTGACGGCAATGACGGGCAGACTCCTCGAGAATATTGAGTTTCTTGCCGGTAAAGCTCATTAAGCTCATGACCAATCCTTCCCGCAGCGGATCAATCGGCGGATTGGTTACCTGTGCAAAAAGCTGCTTGAAGTAATCATACAGCAGACGCGGCCGGTCGCTGAGCACCGCCGGGGGAGTATCGGTTCCCATGGAGCCGACCGGCTCCTGAGCATTGACGGCCATCGGCTTGATAAGCACGCGCAGCTCCTCGCGGGTATAGCCAAACATCCGCATCCGCGCCGCCAGCGTTTCCGGAGTGCCCAGTTCGAGAGTCGGCGTATCGAACAAGCCCTTCAGCTCGATGCGGTTTTCGTCAAGCCACCGCCGATACGGCTTCTGCCGGGAGATGGTGCTTTTGATTTCATTGTCCGTAATAATTCGGCCTTCTTCGGTGTCCACAAGAAACATCTTCCCCGGCTGAAGACGGCCTTTCGTGCGAATCTGCTCCGGCGGAAATTCCACGACGCCGGTTTCGCTGGCCATAAGAACCAGACCATCGGTGGTAATCGTATACCGGCAGGGACGCAATCCGTTGCGGTCCAATGTTGCCCCCAGCAGACGTCCATCGCTGAAAACCATAGCCGCCGGCCCGTCCCACGGCTCCATAATCGAGGCGTGGTATTCGTAAAATGCCCGTTTGTCAGTACTGATGTGGTATTTGGCTCCGAAGGCCTCCGGAATCATCATCATCAAGGCATGCGGCATGCTCCGGCCGGCCATCGTCAGCAGCTCAAGCATATTGTCAAACGAAGCAGAATCACTGCCTCCGGGCGTCAGTACCGGCAGCAAGTCGCTTAAATCCTCGCCCAGCAGCTCGCATTTGAGCCGTTTTTCACGCATCCGCATGCAGTTGCGGTTGCCGCTGAGCGTATTGATTTCGCCGTTGTGGGCAATGCAGCGGAACGGATGCGCCAGTTTCCAGTTGGGGAAGGTATTCGTGCTATAGCGCTGATGCACAATTGCCAGTGCCGATGCAAAACGCTGGTCGTTGAGGTCCGGGTAATAGGCAAACAGCTGCCAGGCCATAAACATCCCCTTATAGCAGAGGGTTCTGCCCGACAGCGACACAATATAAAAGTCTTCAGCGGCCGGGCCGAGTGCCTCATAAACCAGCCGTTCCGTGCGCTTGCGGGTCAAATACAGCTTCCGTTCGAGTTCCTGCCCCTGCAGGCCGCAGCCGTCAATAAAAACCTGCTCGATAAACGGTTCTGCCGACAGGGCGATTGGCCCCAGACACGAAGGATCTGCCGGCACACAGCGCCAGCCCAAAACCCGCAAGCCGTAATGTGCTGCGGCCTGTTCAAGCAGACCATAGCAGCAGCTGCGAAGCCCCGTGTCTTTGGGGCTGAATACCATGCCGATGCCGTACCGGCCCGCCTCGGGAAGACAGATGCCCAACCGTTGGGTCTCCATACGGAAAAATGCATCGGGAATCTGGGTCAGAATCCCTGCCCCGTCGCCGGTGACGTCATCTGCGCTGGCAGCACCGCGATGATGCAGATTCAAAAGAATTTGTTTGCTGTATTCTACAATCGAATGGTCTTTTTTCCCCGAGATATGAACGACAGCGCCGATCCCGCAGGCGTCATGTTCCCGGCGGACTTCATATAAACCTTGGTCTTTCAGTAATGGCGACATCTCTAATCCTAATTTGCAGTCTTTATTTTAACCGAAGCAACTTTAAGCAATTTTGGTATCACTGACAAATTATTTATAAAATATATTTATTTTTCTATTCATTTTACTTATAAATATTCTGACACCCTAACCTTTGATCTTAATATTTCACAAAAAAAACCGCCGGCATTGTATAACCGGCAGGGTATGTTTGTCCTAATGTTAAGTACGACAGCTGCGGCTGCTGCGGAATTTACTTCAAAAACAGCATTTCTGCATATGTCGGCAGCGGCCACAAGTCTGCATCTACCAGCAATTCGAGGGCATCAGCCGCCTTTCGGACGGTCTGCATGGCACTGACTACTTCATCGCGATAATACCGTGCTGTCTGAACGGCATTGCCGTTCTTTTTGGCCTTCGAAGCGACGGCTTCCAGCGCCTCGATGGCGTTATGAAGCTCATCTGTCATTTGGCTTGCCTTTTCGAGGTTTTTGCGGGCGGATCTGCTGGTGACGCCGGCCTCGGCTATGACAGTAGCCGCAGAGGCCAGACGGCCGCAGTATTCAATGCATACCGGCAAAATCTGCCGTTTGGCTATCGTCAGCATCGTATTGGCCTCAATGGCGATCGTTTTGCTGTAATTTTCCAGCAGAATCTCCATCCGGGCATGCAGTTCGTTTTTCGTCAAAACCCCATGACGGGTCAGGACGGACACATGCTCCTTATCCATCAGCGTTTCGATGGATTCTACCGCAGAACGAATATTCGGCAGACCTCTCTTTTGGGCTTCCTCAACCCAGTCCTGCGAATAGTTATCGCCGTTGAAGATAATACGCAAATGTTCCGTAACGATTCGCTTCAGCAGCTTCTGGGCATCGGTGGCCGGATTCTTGGATTTTTCCAGTTCTTCGGCAATTTCCATCAGAACATCGGCCACAATGGTATTGAGAACAAAATTCGGTCCGGCCGTGGACTGACTGGACCCGACCATCCGGAACTCAAACTTGTTGCCGGTAAAGGCAAACGGCGAGGTCCGGTTGCGGTCTGTGGTGTCCTTCGGCAGGGGGGGCAGAATTGAGGTCCCCAGCTTCAGTTCGCTGCTTTTTTGCGAGCTTTTAAGCCCGCCGCCGGCCAGCTGCTTAAAGATATCGGTCAGCTGGTCCCCGAGGAAAATGGAGACAATCGCCGGCGGTGCCTCATTGGCTCCGAGACGATGGTCATTGCCCGGATTGGCCACCGAGGCACGCAGCAGTTTGGCATACTTGTCCACAGCACGAATCACAGCGCACAGAAAGACCAGAAAAACCATATTGTCGTGCGGCGTGCTGCCGGGATCCAGCAGATTGATGCCGGTATCGGTCACCATACTCCAATTGTTATGCTTGCCGGAGCCGTTAACGCCGGCAAAGGGCTTTTCGTGAAGCAGACAGACAAAATTGTGTCGCAGGGCAACCTTCTGCAGCGTCTCCATCGTAAGCTGGTTGTGGTCGGTTGCTACATTTACGGTTGAGAAAACCGGTGCCAGCTCGTATTGGGCCGGCGCTACCTCGTTGTGTTGCGTCTTGGCGGATACGCCCAGTTTCCACAGCTCCTTGTTTACATCGTTCATAAATGCGGCTACCCGCTCATGCACCGTGCCGAAATAGTGGTCTTCCATCTCCTGCCCGCGGGGCGAAGGGGCGCCGAACAGCGTTCGCCCTGCTAAAACAAGGTCCAACCGCCGCTCAAAGTAGCTCCGATCGATAAGAAAATATTCCTGCTCGGGTCCCAGTGTGGTAATAACATTCTGAACATCCGTTTTGCCCAGAGCTTTGAGCACCCGAACGGCCTGTTTGCTCAACGCCTCCATCGAACGGAGTAGAGGAGTCTTTTTGTCAAGAACCTGTCCCGTATAGGAGCAGAAGGCGCAGGGGATGTAGAGGGTTCTGCCTTTGATGAAAACAGGCGAGCTGCAGTCCCACGCTGTATAGCCGCGCGCCTCAAAGGTCGCCCGCAGACCGCCGGATGGGAAAGACGATGCATCCGGTTCGCCCTTAATCAGCTCTTTGCCGCTGAATTCCACGATGGTTTTTCCGTCGGGTGTCGGCGAGATGAACGAATCGTGTTTTTCTGCTGTCAGGCCGGTCATCGGCTGAAACCAGTGACAGTAGTGGGTAGCACCTTTTTCAATGGCCCAGTCCTTCATTGCATTGGCAATGACATCTGCAAGCGAGGCAGTCATTTCCCCGCCGCCCTGACGAATGCGGGTGAATTCCTTGTAGGTATTCTTCGGCAGACGCTGCCGCATAACCGCATCGTTAAAGACATTGGCACCGAACAGTTCAATCAATTCTGCTTGTTTGTTTTCCATTTGCTTTCCTTTCGCGCATTTGGGCGGAACCTTCATCAATATGCCTGCCGGCGTATCGCGACCAAGCTACATCCTATAAACACACCTATTAGAAAGTCAACAACAACTGCCGGAAACTCATGTTTGGCCTGATACGCCTTTCAGACCTGTACAGGCTAAAACTCGATTATATCTATGTGAGCAAATAGAATGCCAATTTTTAGAAAAAAGCAGATGATTTGTATGTGTTTACAGATGAACAAGTTACGGCGTTTTCGTAAAGTGCGATAATTTTTCAAGGATTACAATTTTGTAATCATTTGGTATTAAAGCATACAAAAATGTTGATTTTTCGGCTTTCACTGCTCTTTATGGGTCTTCTGAAAGACAGCTGATCTTCTTTTGCCTGCCAAAAACCCTAAGAAGGCATTCTTTCCCGGAAACGCCCGCCTGCGGATTTCAGCCGTAGATTCTGTCAAATTCACGGCGTTTCAGTTGAGAAAGATGTCGTTTATCCAGCCGGGGCTGAACGGTTTTCTCAGCCGCCAGATGCAGAGGCCGCCAGCCGGAGCCGGCCTCACAGATGGATTTATGTTTGGTGTCATAATACGAGGTTTGGGAGATAAATTCTCCTGCAATCCCATGCCAGGCCAGATAATAATGAAAATGAAAACGAGATCCCAGTGCATACGATTGCGGATGCACAATGGCTTCCGGCATACCGCCCAGAGCCGTACTTTTCCAGAGGGCTTCAAAAGAGATCAATTGCATCTGCGGAATGCGGCTTGCCAGAAACTGGTACCCCTTCCGATCGCATTGGGGATTCATCTCCCAAAACAGCACAGAGTGCTGCCGGAAGGAACAGATTTTTTCGATAAGAGTCTGACCGATTGCGCCGAAAGAATCGTCTGGACAGAAGTCCGATTGAAGATTAACCAGAACAACAGGACGTTCAGATGCCGCCGGCGGCTGCACGCTCTCTTCTGACAGTCCCAAAACAATATCGTCGCAGCTTGGGCAGACTGTGCCGGGCAGACAGGAATTCACCTGGCGGGCACTTTCGCTGTCGCGGAAACTGATAAAGTCGAACCGGCTCAAAAACGGCAGAAGGCCCTGCAGGTGGACATCTTCAATCGGCTGGAGGCTTCCCCCTGTCCAGTAAACCGGCAGGCGGCAGTCGTCTTTTAGCAGGCCGGCCAGCACAATCAGCAGCAGATGATGCTGCCAGATTCCCGTAACATGGCCGCCTCCTAAAAAATGGAGATGGCTTGTGCGGGGCAGAATGGCCGACAGATGCCGCAGGGCGGCTGGCCGTCGGCAGGCATAGGCATCCTGAAAATTCCGCAGGCAGTCCTCCCACGGCTGACCCGAATAGGGGTATGTCAGCTGCCAGAAGAAGTCAACACAGCAGACCCTGCCGGCATAGGGGCGGGTGCGTATCAGCGAATCGAAACCCGACGGAAAATGAACATCCAGAAAAACAGCGGCTTGCGGGTATTTTCTGAAAATCGCCTCCAGCCAGCCGAGGGTAATCCATTCGTCTCCCAGATTGGGAAAACCGGCGGTGGATATCAGATAAAATGCGGGATATTGTGTCATTTAATTATCCGCTGGGCAGACGCTGGCGGATTCACCGGTCTGCATCGGCTTCCATTGTTGCACGGTTGAAACACTCTTAAAAACACTATTGTAAATGCGCCTGCCGGCTTGTCAAATGCATTTCTGAAATCTCCTTGATTTGAAGTCTGCTTGTCATACAATGACAGGTGTTGCATTGTAAACGGATGCTCAAACGGAATGAATTTTCTGCTGCTGGCCATAGATGCGGTTCTGTTGTATGGAATGTTTCTGCTGGCGTATCTGATACGATACGGACAGAACATCCCGCCGGCCAGCTTTGCGCCGTTTAGAGACAGCCGGCTGTTTCTGGTGGGAATTATTCTTGCGGCTCTGGTTCAAGCCGGCGTTTTCCGGCGGCGATTCCGGTCCTATTGGCAGCTCTTTCAAAAGCTGTTCTATGGGCTGCTGGCCGGAACGGTATTGGATTTTGTCTTGATGTATCTGCTGCGCGACCGATGGATGCGTTTCCCCTCCAGCATCCTGCTGTTGCAGTTTGGTCTTTCGCTGGCGGTGCTGTTTTTTGTCAACGGCCTGCTGCTGCGGCTGAAAAACAGGATTCAAAAGCGCGTCGTCATTCTCGGTTCTTCTGAATTCCATGATCCCTTCCTCAAAAAGAGCGCTCTGGTCCGCTTGAAGCACATCACTGCCATTGAAGAACTGATGCATATTCGGGATGTGGATGAGGTGATGATTTGCGAGCGGCTGCAGGATGAAAAAAATCTGAATCTGCTGATTTTTCTACTGCTGAAGCTGAATGTAACCGTCACATTTGGACCGGCGGTTTATGCTGAACTCATTGCCGGCAGGATTCAGCAGGACAATATCGTCCATCTGATTTCCACTTTTCTGGGCCGCAAATCAGACGGCGAGGAATTTATGATACGGCTTCTGGATATTGTCGGCAGTCTGTTGCTGCTGGTGATTTTCAGTCCGGTTTTTCTGGCTGCGGCCTGCTGGGTGAAGCTGACCAGTCCGGGGCCGGTGATTTACCGGCAGGTGCGTGTCGGAAAGGATAGACAGCTGTTTACAATCTACAAGTTCCGGACGATGCGTAACGATTCCGACAAATTGTACGGCTATAAACCTGCCGTCAGCGGCGACCAGCGCTTCACACCGGTCGGCCGGTTTCTCCGCCGAACCCGATTCGATGAACTGCCCCAGCTTTTCAATGTGCTCAAAGGCCAGATGAGTCTGGTAGGCCCCCGCCCGGAAAATGTATGGCGGGTCAATACCCATAAGGCCTTGCGGGGGCTGCGGCTGGCTGTCAAACCCGGCCTGACCGGCCTTGCCCAGATTCGCAGCTATTACGATGTCAGCCCCGGCCATAAAGTCAAATATGATTATCTCTATATCCAGCGCCGTTCCTTTATGTTGAACCTTTACATTCTTTTAAAGACTATACCGGTCGTACTGACCCAGAAGGGTGTGTAAATTTACCGGCGCCGCTTCAAGATAACAACCGGCTGGCTGCTGCCGGAGACAGAAAAGGTTTTCTCAAGCAGGATAATATCCTCCAGTTCAGCCGGCACACCGGAAGGAACAATCAGATACTCGGCTTTCCTGTCCGCCCGAAAACGGGCCGAGTTCCGGTACAGCCGGTACGGCCGGTCGGCATAAAACGGGATCCGTCTGTCGAATGTATAAATCCGGCTGGCCGGCGTTGTATTTTCGGCAAGCCATCGAGCCGCAGCAAGATACGCCTTTTTGTCGTGCCCCAGCGGTTTGAGCAGTTTGGGGATGCAGATGAGAATCCCGGCCGCCAGAAGAATCCGCAGCCATGTTTGCCGATGGTTCTGGTCTTGACCGCCGTTAACAAGCCGGCAGGCAATCCAGTTCAGACCTGCTGGAATATGCAGACTCAGCAGCGCGGTTGCCGGCAGAAGATGCCGCCGGCTGATATATCCCCAGCGCATATACAGCACACACAGCACCGTCAGATAAAAGCCGATAAGCAAAGCCCAGAGCCAATGGGCATCGGTTTTGTGCGGCGATTTGTAAAACAGATAAAACCCAATCCCCGCCGGTACAGCGAAATAGTAAAGAAAGTTGATGATGATTTTATTGACGGCCTCAGCAAGCCCTTTGGACAAGTCGGCCGGATTGAATCCGGCGGTTTCGACGGCATTGGACGCAGATTCAGTAAGCAGTATAGACTCACCGAAAGCCGCAGAAGGGCTTTTAAGCAGCTGGTTAAGCTTATGGGGGACAACCTGTTTTGTCAGCAGTGCATACGGCAGAAAAACCATCAAAAAACCTGCTGCAAGCCATATATAGCAGCCGTTTTGTTGGAGGGGTTTCTTTTCCATAACACCGCGCAGGGTTTTATATGCAAAAAAGAACAGCCCATACAGCAGCACCTGAGCGCATTCCGGCCGGATAAGAGTACCCAGCCCGCAGGACAGCCCCGAGACCCCAAGAAGCACGCCGTTGAGAGTTTGACTTCCTTGGCAAAACAGCAGCAGACTGGTGCTTAGAAACAGAAGAAAAGGCCACTCCCGCAAGACATCCGCACCTGCTTGGGCAGGATAGGGAAGCACAATCAGTGCCAGCATCGCCTGCACCGCGTGCTGCCGTCCAAAAAGCCGGCTGGCCCAGAGGTATAACACGGCGATTGTTAAAATGCGGCATCCCAGCACGCACACCTGTCCGGCCAGACACCACAAAGCCGGCGAGTCGCCGCCAGTCAGCTGCAGAAAAAATCCATGGCATAAAAAGATAAGCACCGGCAAACCAATGGGTTCATGCCGGCTGGCAACATTCTGGTAATTGTCCGGCAACTGGCGGGCCCGTTCGATATACACTACCCCGTCTTCGGAAATAACGGTTGTGCGGGCAATCAGAAAGGCGCCCAGCACGGCTGCCGCCGCTGCCAGCAGTATCATATCCCCCATTTTCTGTCTGTTGTCTGAAAAGGTCTTCATTGCAATTTGGCGGCCGAATGCGCTTCTGTTTTGGTTCGGCTGAAAATACTGTTGTTTTTTTGCAGGCAAAGTTTACCATATAGACCGGTAATGCCAACTAAAAACTTGTGCCGAAAGCGGAGAAGATGACTCTGTATCCTGCTGATTATATAATACTTGCTGCCATCGTGATGCAGGGGTTGTTTACGATTCAGGTCGTAAATAACTGCCGCTATGCCCTTGAAAAGATAAAACGCCGCCGGGAATTGTACCGGCCGCGCTGTGTGCTGATTGTGCCATGCAGAGGACTGGATGAGCATTTTGATGAGAATATCGAGTCCTTCTACAGGCAGGATTATGAGGGCTATCATCTGTGGTTTGTCGTGCAGGACCGCAGCGATCCGGCCTATGAGCGGCTGCTTCGGCTCAAGGCCCGCCACAGGCAGAACACACAGGCACAGTCCGTCAAAATCCTTGTCGCTGGACACACCGACTCCTGCAGCCAAAAACTGCACAACCTGCTGTATGCCTGCCGGCAAATACCGCCGGAGACCGAAGCCCTTGTTTTTGCCGATTCCGATGCCTGTGCCGGTCCCCATTGGCTGTCCCATATCGTCTATCCGCTGCGAAAGGACAAAAACGGCGCCGCCGGCGGCTACCGCTGCTTTGTACCCCAGACAAACAACCTTGCAACCGTGGCCCTGTCGGCGGTCAACGCCAAAATCTGCCAGCTTCTCGGCAATACCCGCTTCAATCTGGCTTGGGGCGGCTCCATGGCGATTTTGGTCAAGACCTTCAAAGAATTGGGAATCGACAAAGTCTGGGAAAAAGCCCTCAGCGACGACCTGACCCTGACCCGGGCGATTCGCAAAAAAGGCCTCAAAATGGTTTTTGTCCCCGCCTGTATGATTGCCTCGTATGAAAGCGCCACATGGGCCAGCTTGTGGGAATTTGCCCGCAGGCAGTTTATCATCACACGCATTTATACTCCCGGCATGTGGCTGTTCGGCTTGTTCAGTGCCTTGTTTACGGTAGGGGGGCTGTGGGGAGGTCTGGCGGCGGCTGTCTGGGCTGTTCAAACGGATTATCCCCACAGCGGTCTGGTTATCGCGCTTCCTGCGGTGTTCTTGGCCTGTCAGCTTCTAAGGGCGATTCTCCGCCAGCGATTGATAGCCAAACTCCTGCCGGCCGATAAGGAGCGGCTCCGCATCGCCCGCTGGGCGGATATCCTGTTTTTCTGGCTCTGGTCTATCCTGCTGCTGGCAGTCATCCTCTCGTCGGCAATAGGCCGCACGCTGGTGTGGCGGAATATCCGCTACCGGATTGAATCTCCTGTCTGTGTGCACATCCTCGGGCGGTCGTGAATGCCGCCCGCTGCCGGCGGCGTCTATAGCGTCCGGTCCACGGCTTCGGCAACCCGCCTGAGTTTCGGCATTAGTTGGCTCAGCGTCTGGGGGGTGATGGACTGCGCCCCGTCCGATGCGGCATGTTCGGGGTCCGGATGGCACTCCACAATCAGCCCGTCGGCGCCGGCGGCAATAGCCGCCAGACACATGGGAGGAACCATATACGCATGCCCCGTGCCGTGCGACGGATCCACGATAACCGGCAGGTGCGTCCGTTCCCGCAGCGCCGGGATAATCGCCAGCGGCAGGGTATTGCGGACATATTCCTCAAATGTGCGGATGCCGCGCTCGCAGAGAATGACGTTTGGATTGCCGGCATTGATGATGTATTCGGCCGCCAGCAGGAATTCATCGATCGAGGCGCTCATCCCCCGCTTGAGCAGCACCGGCTTTTGAACCTTGCCTACCGCCTCCAGCAGCGGATAATGCTGCATATTGCGGGCGCCGATCTGCAGCACATCGCTGTACTGAGCAACCGGCTCCAGCTGTTCCAGACCAATCACTTCTGTGACGATGGCCAGACCTGTTTCTTCCCGCGCTTCGGCCAGAATCTTCAGCCCTTCCAGACCCAGTCCTTGGAAGCTGTAGGGACTGGTGCGGGGTTTGTACGCGCCGCCGCGCAGGCCGATGCATCCGGCCTGACGGACGGCTTGGGCGGTGGTCATAATCTGCCGGCGGTCTTCAACCGAGCAGGGCCCTGCAATAATCCCGACAGCGGGGCCGCCGATTGGAAACCCCTTCGGTCCAATCGGGATTTGCGTGCGCTCCTTTTTGACCTCCAGAGAGGCCATCTTGTAGGGCGACAGAATAGGCACAATCTTTTCCACCATCGGGGCATTTTCGATGGCGTCCTTATTGACAGCCCGCTTGTCCCCGAGGCAGGCGATAACCGTCCGGTCGGTGCCGTAGATCGGGTGTTCTTTGAGACCGTAGTCATTCACCAGCGCGATAACATGCTGTATCTGCTCCTTGGTTGCGCCGGGCTTCATTACAATAATCATGTCGGTTTCCTTTACTCTGTAAATCCACAGGTTGTTTTAGGTTAATTATAGCACCAGCCGCACCGAATTACAACCGGCTTTGGATTTGACAAAAGGGCCGGGGTCTGTACAATGATCGGACAGATGAATCCTGCGACAATAAAACTGCTGGTGCTGGCCGATATCCACGGGCGGCATGAGAAAATTGCCTCGCTGCGTCCTCTCGTGAAGGATGCCGATGCCGTCATACTGGCCGGCGATATTACCCATTTCGGCGGGGCCAATGAGACTGCCGAAGTGCTGACGGCACTGGAGCCGCTGGGCAAGCCGGTTTTTGCCGTCCACGGCAACTGCGACCAGCCGGTAGTGCAGGAGGTTTTGAGCCGGCGGGGCATTTCCGTCCACGGCTGCACAAAAGAGCTCATGGGGCTGTATTTTGCCGGTGCAGGCGGCTCTCTGGGCTGGTCGGGGGCAACGCCCGGCGAGGTGGGGGAAGCGGCCTTTGCGGCTTCGCTGCAGCAGGCGGCTGCGGGGCTGAATGCCCCAAGCCGGCTGGTGCTGATTACCCATCAGCCGCCGTGGGGGACTACTCTGGATGTGCAGGGCGGCATGCGCCATACCGGCAGCCGGACGATTCGGTCGTTTATCGAGGACCATCAGCCGCTTCTGGCCGTCAGCGGTCATATCCACGAAGCCCGCGGCATCGACCGGCTTGGCGACACCGTACTGGTTAATCCCGGTCCGCTGCGGAGCGGCTGTTATGCGGCGGTCGAAATAACCAATTGCGATGTGCAGGTCCGGCTGGGTCTGCTGGACTCTGCTTAACCGGAACAGAGGGCAGGGATGAACCATTTTGAGCAGCTTCATCCGATTGTGCAGGCCTTTGCGGCTACGCTGTTTACATGGGGCTTGACCGCCGCAGGGGCGGCATCGGTTTTTCTGACCAAAACCATCAGCCGGCGTCTGCTGGATTTTATGCTGGCCTTTGCCGGCGGGGTGATGAT
>Ga0209407_1000675_pt1 | contig 41584 bp, 27 predicted proteins | sample AD_JPNHG3_MetaG_FD_184410 | JGI IMG/M metagenome (GOLD analysis project Ga0209407, IMG submission 184410) | Active sludge microbial communities of municipal wastewater-treating anaerobic digesters from Japan - AD_JPNHG3_MetaG (SPAdes) (version 2) | ecosystem: Engineered > Bioreactor > Anaerobic...
GGCGAAGCTCCTAACTGAAGCCCCGGTAAACGGCGGCCGTAACTATGACGGTCCTAAGGTAGCGAAGTTCCTTGTCGGGTAAGTTCCGACGTGCATGAACGGCGTAACGACTGGAGCAGTGTCTCAAAGACCGACTCGGTGAAATTGTAGTTGTAGTGAAGATACTACATACCCGCGGCAAGACGGCAAGACCCCGTGAACCTTTACTGTAGCCTGGTATTGACGCCTGGCATATCTTGCGTAGGATAGGTGGGAGGCTGTGAAGCGGTGCTTTCGGGCATCGCAGAGCCAACGTTGAAATACCACCCTTGCTATGTTAGTCGCCTAACCGTGACCCGTGAATCCGGGCATGGAACAGTGCTTGGTGGGCAGTTTGACTGGGGCGGTCTCCTCCTAAAGCGTAACGGAGGAGTTCAAAGGTACCCTCAGCGTGGTTGGCAATCACGCAAAGAGCGTAAAGGTAAAAGGGTGCTTGACTGTGAGACTGATAGGTCGAGCAGATGCGAAAGCAGGACTTAGTGATCCGGTGGTCCCGTGTGGAAGGGCCATCGCTCATCAGATAAAAGGTACTCCGGGGATAACAGGCTTATCGCCTCCGAGCGTTCATAGCGGCGAGGCGGTTTGGCACCTCGATGTCGGCTCATCACATCCTGGGGCTGAAGGCGGTCCCAAGGGTTTGGCTGTTCGCCAATTAAAGTGGTACGCGAGCTGGGTTCAGACCGGCGTGAGCCAGGTCGGTCCCTATCTGCCGTGGGCGCAGGAATCTTGAAGGGATGTTTCCCTAGTACGAGAGGACTGGGAAGCACCGACCTCTGGTGTTCCGGCTGTGGCGCTAGCTGCAGCGCCGGGTAGCTAAGTCGGGAAAGGATAACCGCTGAAAGCATCTAAGCGGGAAGCCCACCCTAAGATGAGGATTCCGTGGACGTATAGTCCTGAAGAACCCTGGAAGACGACCAGGTTGATAGGCCGGATGTGTAAGTGGAGTAATCCATTCAGCTAACCGGTACTAATGTTCGAGGACTTGACCGTATCAATCATGGATTGATACAGCCTACAGGTTTGCTCTGTCAAACCATCATTCAATATCCGCCTGCACTTGAGACATATTAAGAGAATGACGCCCCGAGCAGCAAGCGGGGCGATTCACGAGTTTCCTGGTGACTCTGCGGGTGGGGAAACGCCTGATCCCATTCCGAACTCAGAAGCTAAGCCCATCCGGCCGATGATAGTCCTTCGGGGCGAAAGTAGGTGATTGCCAGGATTTATAAGGCCGCTGCGGGAAACTGCAGCGGCCTTTCCTTTTGCGCCGGATGCCGCCGCAGCCGGTTAATCGACCAGCAGCAGGCCGTAGAAGTTGGGACATTGGCGGCGGTTTTTGACGACCTCAATGGGAAAGCCCGCTTTTCTGGCTGTCGTGAAGACATCAATGCCGCAGGCCTCCATCGCCGGGCGGGCCTGCTCGGCATGGCGGCACTGGCCGATTTGCAGCGTGCAGACAGCGCAGAAGCGGCACGGACCGGCGCCCATGGCGAATGCCTTCCAGGCGCCTTTCAGAAAGACGGTTCGTTCCAGCTTGACCATCTGCGGCTTGGTATTGTTCCAGTCCTTAAAATGCACCAGCACTGCCCGCCGGTAGCCGTCCAGCACCTGCTGCGTCTGTTCGGGCGATGGGCTGTAGGGCGGACAGACCAGACACTGGCCGTAGCCATCACAGCCATATTGGCATTTGAGCCGAACCCACGCGGCCGTTTGGACATCGGAAGCGGCAATCACTTTTGCTTGTGTAGCGCCGTCCAGCGCTTCAGCCAGCTTGACCAATTCTTCATTGGAAATTGTTTCTGCGGCCATACCCGACTGTTCCTTTCCAAAAGTGAACCTTTGAAATCATTCCGTTTTCACGGCTGGTGCTGAACAGTATAATGCTGTCAATTCTTGTAATGAAATAAAAAAACGTCTTCGAAAGCAGCAGACCATTCATTGCAATCCCATTAAAAAGGCACAGGCAGCAGATGCCGGTCAATCGAGCAGATTCAACAGCTGCTGGGGCTGCTGGATGAGGATTTCGGCGCCGGCGTCAAGCAGTTGCCTGCGGGAGCGAAAGCCCCATTCACAGCCCACGCATTGCACACCTGCAGCACGGGCGGTATGAATGTCAATATCGCTGTCGCCGGCGTACAAAATCTCGTGGCTGGTCAATCCCCATCCGGCGATGATTTCCAGAGTTGTTTGCGGATCCGGCTTGACCTTGCGGCCGTCGTTTTCTCCGATGACGGGATTAAACAGGCCGGGTTTGAAGAAATGCCGTATGATAAGGTCTGTCGGTTTCTGCTTTTTGTTGGTAAGCACAGCCAACCGGAGGCCCCGTCGGGCAAGTTCTTCGACTGTCTCATAAATGCCGTCATACACCGTTGTTTCTTCCAAACAGTGCTGCTGATAGCGGCTGACCATGCGTTCAACCAGCTGCCCGCACAAATCCTTTTTGTCGTCGGGCAATGCCTCGTAAGCGAAATTCCGCAGCCCGCGGCCAATCATCTGGCGGCATTCCTCTGACGAACGGGCAGGACAGCCGAGTTCATTCAGGGCAAAGTTCATCGCATTTGTCAGGTCGGCCAGCGTGTTGACCAATGTGCCATCCAAATCAAAAATAACCCCTTTTTTCAAGAAAACCATCCTTTCGTGTCGTCAATAAAGTATCCGGATAATTATTTGAGACAATCAATAGTTTCCGCTTGTAATACTGGAACTATATACTATAATTGATGTTATATTCCAAACGAGATTTTGGAATTGCCGGACAAACTCGGGAGGTGCCAATGCAGGTCAATTTAGTGTTCTTAAAGAAGGATGGAACAATTCAAAGCTTCCCGCTGCCCAGTGATGTAACATTTATCGGCCGGCGGCAGGATTGTGACCTTTGTATTCCTCTACCTATGGTGTCCCGCCGGCATTGCCAGATATACACCGAGCAGGGCAACCTGATGGTTCGCGACCTTCACAGCCGCAACGGTATTCTGCTCAACGACCAGCCGGTCGAAGAAGCCCGCATCAAAGCCGGAGATGTATTGAAAATCGGTCCGATTCGCTTTGTTTTCCAGATTGACGGCAAACCGGACAGTTTTGAGCAGTATTTCCAGCCCCCCCATGCCCCATCCATCCAGCCCCAAGCGGCTCCGGTCCGGCTGGAGCGTCCGCAGCCGTCCGATTTAGAAAAGCCGCAGGGATTGGCGGCCCTTGCCGGCCAGAGCCAAACAATGGATATGGATGGCGTGCTGTCCGAAGACATCTTCACCGAAGAGGATTTTGATTTGGATTCGGACCTACCGGCGTAGCGATAAAACAATTGCCTGCAGCTGTCTGGTGCGGATACAATATCCGTATGGACAGAGACCTGAAAAATCGGACACATCATGAGCTGTCAGAGCTGGCCGCAGCCTATGGGCAAAAGCCGTTTGCGGCGGACTATCTTTTTTCATTTATTCATCAAAAGGATGCCGAGCAGATATCGGCTGTCAGTCCGCTGTCAAAACAATTCCGTCAGAAGCTGGCTGATGAGGGATTTTTTATCGGCAGCATTGGGCTGCTGGAACAGCAGGAAGACCCCGACGGTACGGTCAAGTTTGTCTTTGGCATGGCCGACGGCGTGCGGATTGAATCCGTGCGGCTTAAAGACGGCCGGCGCAATACCCTGTGCATTTCGACGCAGGCCGGCTGCCGGATGGGCTGCCGATTCTGTGCGACGGGTCAGCTGCCGTATCGGCGGAATCTGACCGCCGGAGAAATTGCAGATCAGGTTTACAAAGCCGAGGCCCTTGTGGGGCGAATCGACAATGTGGTCTATATGGGGATGGGCGAACCGCTGGACAACTACGACAATGTGATGCGTTCAGTGGAAATCCTCAATGACAAATGCGGACGGAACATCGGCATTCGCCATATCACCATCTCCACCTGCGGCCTGCCGGAAGCAATTCAAAAGCTGGCGAAGGAAAAGCTCCGGCCGCGATTGGCGGTGTCGCTGCATGCGGCCAGCGATGCCGTTCGGTCAAAGCTGATGCGGATTGGGCAAAAGTACCCGCTCTCAGCGCTTCTGGCATCACTGAAAACCTACCAAAGCATCACCGGCAGCCGCATTACGGTCGAATATTGCATGATTGCCGGCGTCAATGACCAGCCAGAACAGGCCGCAATGCTGATCAAGCTTCTGCGGCCGCTGAAAGTCAATGTGAATCTGATTGAATTGAATGCATTCCCGGGCTGCCGGTTTGAAGCCAGTCCGTCGGGGAAGATTCAGGCGTTTGCGGATATGCTGGCCGATGCCGGAATCGAGACGGTCATCCGGTTCAAGCGGGGGCGGAAGATTAAGGCCGCCTGCGGGCAGCTGGGCGCCGACTGGCTGCAAAAGCAGTCTGGGCCCACACTGCAGGGGACATAAGCCGGCAGTGCCGGCTGCCGGTGTCTTTTTGCCGGATGGCTGATTAGCGGCCGGGGCTGTTTCGGTTGCGGTACAGCGACGGATCGACAGCGGCGGCCATAGCGTTGACATCCAATCCGCCGTCGAGAAAGGCATTGATGGTCTGGCATTGGGGCAGGGGATTGTCGATCATCTGGCGGTGGCTGATATATAAAACCCTGAAATGGGGCTGGCTGGCCAGCCATTTTTGGCATTTATCCAATTCTGCGGCAAACAGAACGGCCATCGTCTGGTCGGAAACGCCGCCGCTGGTTTTGCCACTGCGTTCGAGCATTTTCTTCTGCGAGGCCAGCACTTCGGTTAAATCCCGCTGCATAAATACCACCCGGTATTCATACGCATCGGGCAGGTCATACAGCAGCCGGTACACCATCTTGACCGCCTTGCCGGGGGCATCTTTGAGCCACGAGGCATCCTGCTTGGTTTTCTTGACCGGTTCAAATTCGTAATAGCCCTTGGGATTGTCTTCATCCGGTTTTCGGATATGGTCTGTCAGCGGCTCAATGCCGCCGGCATGGATGACCCGCATCATCATCGATGTCCCGGAGCGGGGCAGGCCGGAGACGATTGTAATATACGGTCGGTTTATCATAAGTCCCTTTGCATCTGTGTTTTTTATATAGTAAACCAAATGCATCGGCATTTCAAACAGTTTTTGCTGCTCTTTCAGAAGCAATAAATCTTCTTGATAAACAGCGGCGGTGTGGATACGATGAAGACGGTGCTTTTGAGGATAAAAAGACTTATGAAGACATATGAGCAAATCAACGATCGCATTGCATCCGGCAAAGCCGTTGTCCTGACGGCGGATGAGATAATGGATTATGTGGACCGAAAGGGTCTGGAGAAAGCGGCCCAAGAAGTGGATGTAGTTACAACGGCCACCTTTGGCCCGATGTGTTCGTCGGGCTGCTTTTTGAACTTCGGCCATTCCAGGCCGCGGATACGGATGACCGAGGCCTGGATTGAGGATGTACTGGTCTATACCGGCATTGCGGCGGTGGATGTCTATCTGGGGGCTACCCAGCTGCGTCACGGGGACCCGGCTAATATGTATTATCCCGGCGAGTTCCGCTATGGGGGCGGGCATGTGATTGAAGACCTTGTGGCGGGCAAAACGCTGCAACTGTTTGCCCTGTCGTACGGCACGGACTGCTATCCGCTGCGGGAAATCCGAACCTACTTTACCATTCACGACCTCAATCAGGCCATTATGGTCAACCCCCGCAACTGCTATCAGAATTACAATGTGGCGCTTAATAAATCAGACCGCCCGATTTATACCTATATGGGGCTACTGGAGCCCGATTGCAAGAATGCCAATTACTGCTCGGCCGGACAGCTTTCGCCGCTGCTGAATGACCCGTATTATGAAACAATCGGCGTGGGCACGCGTGTTTGGCTGGCCGGTGCGCAGGGGCATGTGTATGCCGAGGGCACACAGCATGCCGGCGGATGCGAGCGTACGGCCGACGGCATTCCCATCGGCGGCGCCGGAACGCTGGCGCTGACAGCGGATATGAAGCAGATGAATAAGGCGTTTGTCCGCGGCGTCAGTCTGCCCGGCTACGGGGTGTCGCTGGCGCTGGGCGTGGGCATTCCCATTCCTATCCTCAATGAGCAGATTCTCCAGCGCACCTGCGTGCGCGACCGCGATATTTGGGCGCCGGTTGTGGATTACAGTTCGGATTATTCGCAGAATACCGGCAAGATTGTCTGTCAGGTCAATTATGAGCAGCTGCGCAGCGGCCGCATTCAAATTGACGGAAAAACCGTAGAAGTGGGCTCGCTGTCGTCGTATTACAAGGCGCTGGAAATAGCCCATCTGCTGGCCGATGAAATCCGCCGGGGCGATTTTCTGCTTGCCCAGCCGATTGCCCCGCTACCCAAAGACACGAAGATGAAGCCGCTGGTGAAAAGGAAGCCGCCGTTATGAGCGAAACGATGACCCGAAAACTGATGCTGTATTTTCCTAAATGCGAATGTGAAAAGCCGATTATTTATCATTTGGTCAAGGACTACGGCCTGATTGTCAACGTCTTTCGCGCCAAGGTGACGCCCGAAGAAGAGGGCTATCTGGTGCTGGATGTGACCGGCACCGAGGAGCAGATTCAGCGGGGCATTGAGTTTGTCAAAACCTTCAATGTCACGGTGAATTTCAGCGGCAAAGGCGTTACATGGGACAGCATCCGGTGCACCCATTGCGGCTACTGCGTGCCGTATTGCCCGACCGGAGCGCTGAAGATAGCCGATGCGGCAACCCGCGAGGTTGCCTATGTGGAATCCGAATGCATTGAGTGTCTGGCCTGCGTGCGGCTGTGTCCCTATGGGGCGTGTGCTTCGGCATTTTAATCGCGTGGACTCCAAGCGAATCTACAACACATTTGTCCATAAAGAAGCGGTCTTTCGCATCTGCTGCAGCTGCTATGAGGCAGTTACACTGGAAATTATCCGCCAGCGGAAAATCCTTGAAGAATATATCCATCGGCATCCGGAATTTCGCGATTCGCTGGAGCCGGTCCAGCTGCTGGCCCATCCGCCGGAATCGGCCTGCCGGATGGCACAGGCCGCCCGGCGGACAGGCACCGGACCGATGGCGGCGGTGGCCGGAGCAATGGCCCAGCTTGCGGCGGAAGCAGGCCTGAAAGCCGGCGCCGAGGAGGCGATTGTGGATAACGGCGGCGATATTTATCTTCGCACCGTTAAACCGGTTATCATCGGTCTTTATGCCGGCGGTTCAGCGGCGGTTAACCGGCTGGCCTTTGAAATTCAGCCCGAAGATACCCCGCTGGCAATTTGTTCTTCGTCCGGCTTGATGGGACATTCAATGAGTCTGGGCCGCTGCGATTTGGCGACGATTGCTGCCAGAGATGCGGCGCTGGCCGATGCCGCGGCGACCTTAGCTGCCAACCTTGTCCGCACAGAGGCCGATGTGGAACCGGCACTGCAGCGGGTGATGTCCATCGAGGGCATTGACGGGGTGCTGATTGTCAAAAACAGCCGCATCGGTCTGGCCGGAAAACTGCCCCCCCTGACCAAACGCGCGGGCCTCTGAACAGCCGGCGGCCGCCGGTCTGTGATCGATGCGGCCGGCGGGTTCGCATTATCCAGCCGCAGGTTTTCCGACAAGAGGGGCAAATCATAAACGCCGGCGGCTTTTGCTGTTCCGTGACGGTTGCTGCTTGACTGGACAAGCAGTTCTGGTAAACTGCGGGCGTGCATCCGTAGCTCAATTGGACAGAGCATCGGTCTTCGGAACCGAGGGTTGGGGGTTCGAGTCCCTCCGGATGCGGTCTTTGAATAAAGGAGTCTGTAAATCGGCGATAATTCTATATATAGTTTAATTTCCCACAAAACGGCATCTGGTATATCCTGTTCCAAGTGGCCGGCGGCTATTTGCCGATAATACCGCTGGGTTTAGTCCGGTTGTTCAGCGGCCGCAGTGCAACGAGGGATGTTCAGTTTAATCTGACCCAGCCGGCGATAGTCTGTTATTTCATCCAGTCGATAAACTGCTGGAAAAGATACTGCGAGTCGTGCGGTCCGGGCGACGCCTCGGGATGGTACTGGACGGAAAAGGCCCGCAATTTTTTGGAGCGGATACCTTCACTGGTGCTGTCGTTTAGATTCAGATGGGTCTGCTCTACATCCAGTCCTTTGAGTGAGTCTAAATCGACGCAGAAACCGTGATTTTGAGAGGTAATCTCGACTTTACCGGTCAGGAGGTTTTTAACCGGATGGTTGGCGCCGCGATGGCCGAATTTGAGCTTGTAGGTTCTGCCGCCCATCGCCAGTGCCAGCAGCTGATGTCCCAGACAAATCCCGAAAATCGGCACCTTGCCCAGCAGCTGGCGGACATTGTCGATGGCGTAGGTTACAGCGGCCGGATCGCCGGGGCCGTTGCTCAGGAAGACGCCGTCGGGCTTTTTGGCCAGCACCGCCGCAGCGCTGGTTTGTGCCGGCACCACTTCGACCCGGCAGCCGGCAGACCGCAGCAGACGCAGGATGTTGTGCTTGATGCCGAAGTCATAAGCCACCACCGAATACTTGGCTTTGGGCAGCAGCTCCTGCTGGGTCAGGACATCGACAATGCCTTTGTCCCAGCGGTATTCTTTTTTGACCGACACAGCGCTGACAATGTCGCGGCCGACAAGGCCGGGATAGATATCCAGCTGCTTTTTTAATTCGGCAACAGGCCGCCGGCCTGCGGCAATAATGCCTTTCATGGCGCCCTGCTGGCGGATGTGCCGGACCAGCTTGCGGGTGTCGATGCCTTCCAGTCCTACGATGCCGTTTTCTTTCAGGAAGGTTTCCAGCGTATCGCGGCTGCGGAAATTGCTCGGATAGGGGCAGCATTCCTTGACGATCAATCCGGCACAGAAGACCCGGCGGGATTCCCAGTCAAGGGGATTGGTGCCGTAATTGCCTATCATCGGATAGGTCATGGTGATAATCTGTTCATGATAGGATGGATCTGTCAGGATTTCCTGATAGCCGCTCATCGCGGTGTTGAATACAACTTCTCCGCAGCGGATTCCCTCGGCTCCGAAGGATTTGCCGATGAACAGGGTTCCGTCTTCCAGCAGCAATATGGCATTCACAGTCTGCATCCTTTATGGTTTGGGGTTGCTGTTTTTGTAATACAACTGAATCGGCTTGACCTGCATCCGGCGCTTCTGCAGGGTTTCGATGGCTTGGGCCATCGCGGCCGCCCCGCGGATGGTGGTGGCATAGGGAATCTGACGGTCCAAAGCCGTGCGGCGGATGGAGTAGGAGTCGCGTATGGTCTGTTCGCCGACGGTGGTATTGATAATCAAATCCACTTTGCCGTCAATCATCATATCCACGATGTTGGGCCGTCCTTCCACGACTTTGAGGACAAACTCGGAAGGAATGTTGTGCTCAATCAGCGTGATGCAGGTACCGCGGGTGGCCAATATTTTGAACCCCAATGCGTGGAGCTTTCGGGCAACCTCGACAGCACGGGGTTTGTCCTGATCCCGCACGCTGATAAAGACAGTCCCCCGCATCGGCAGATTGGTGCCAGCGGCAATCTGCGATTTGGCGTAGGCCATTCCGAAATCGCTGCTGAGCCCCATCACTTCGCCGGTGGACAGCATTTCCGGGCCGAGAATGACATCGGCGCCGGGGAATTTCAGGAAGGGGAAGACCGCTTCCTTGACCGAATAATGCGGCCGAACCACTTCGCGGGTGAATCCCAGCTGCTGGAGCGTCATTCCCGCCATTACTTTGGCGGCCAGCTTGGCCAGCGGCACGCCGATAGCCTTGCTGACAAAGGGAATGGTCCGCGACGCCCGCGGGTTGACTTCCAGAATGTAAACGGCATTGTCTTTGACGGCAAACTGGATATTAATCAGGCCCCGCACGTTCAGCGCCAACGCCAGCTGTTTGGTCTGCCGTTTGATTTGGCTGATAATAGACGGCGCCAGCGACATCGGCGGCAGACTGCAGGCGCTGTCGCCGGAGTGAATGCCTGCCTCTTCGATGTGCTCCATAATGCCGCCGATGACGACGGTCTTGCCGTCGCAGATGGCATCGACATCCAGCTCGGTGGCATCGTCCAAAAACTGGTCAATCAGGATTGGATGCTCTCCCGATACCTCGATGGCTTCCCGGACGCATTCCCGCAGAGACTTTTCATCATAGACAATATCCATTGCCCGCCCGCCCAGCACAAACGACGGCCGTACCAGCAGGGGATAGCCCAGCCGCTTGGCAATCTCCAGCGTCTCCTCGTAGCTGCGGGCTGTGCCGCTGGCGGGCTGACGCAACTTGAGTTGGGCTACCAGTTTGTTGAACAGCTTGCGGTCTTCGGCCCGCGCGATGTTGTCGGGGCTGGTGCCGATGATCGGCACGCCTGCCTTCCACAAGGCCCCGGCCAGCTTCAGCGGGGTCTGCCCGCCGAACTGTACAATTACACCGTCGGGCTTTTCCGTTTCCACGATGTTCATCACATGCTCAAATGTCAGCGGCTCGAAGTACAACCGGTCGGAGGTGTCGTAATCGGTGCTGACCGTCTCGGGATTGCAGTTGACCATAATCGACTCAATGCCGATTTCCCGCAGGGCCAGCGCTGCATGCACGCAGCAGTAGTCAAACTCGATGCCCTGCCCGATGCGGTTGGGTCCGCCGCCCAAAATCATCACTTTGCGCCGTGTGCCGGGATGGGCTTCGCATTCCTCTTCATAGGTGGAATACAGGTAGGGGGTGTCGGCTTCAAATTCTGCTCCGCAGGTATCCACCCGCTTGTACACCGCACAGACGCCTTTGGACTGGCGCAGGCGGCGGAAAGTCCATTCGTCTTTGCCCAGCAGTCCGGCCACATAACGGTCGCTGAAGCCGTATTCCTTAATCTGCCGCAGAAGGGCAGGCGTCATCTTGGTCAAACGGACCGACTGGATGGTCTTTTCAAGGTGGACAATATCCCGGATATTCTCCAGAAACCATGGATCAATATGGGTCAGCTCATAAATTTGCTCGGTGGTGAATTTCCGCCGGTAGGCCTCGGCAATATACCACAGCTTGTCCCAGCAGTTGGACCGCAGCTTGTCCTTCAGCTGGTATTTATCCAGCCCCTGCACAATGTGTTGGCCGTCCAGCGAATAACGGTCAATCTCGAGGGACTGGATGGCCTTATGCAGCGATTCCTTGAAGGTGCGTCCGATGGCCATGGCTTCGCCGACCGATTTCATCTGGATCGTCAGTTCCGCCGGCGTCTGTCGGAATTTTTCAAAGGTAAAGCGTGGCCATTTGGTCACGACATAGTCAATGGTCGGCTCAAAGCAGGCTGGCGTTTTTTCTGTGATGTCATTGGGGATTTCGTCCAGCGTATAGCCCACCGCCAGCAGCGAGGCAATTTTGGCAATCGGAAAGCCGGTGGCCTTGCTGGCCAGTGCCGAGCTTCGCGAGACACGCGGGTTCATTTCGATGACATACAGCTTGCCGTTTTTGGGATTGACGGCAAACTGGATGTTCGAGCCGCCGGTTTCCACGCCGATAGCCCGAATGATTTTAATCGCTGCATCCCGCATCATCTGGTATTCTTTATCTGTCAGCGTCTGGGCCGGAGCAACAGTGATGCTGTCGCCGGTGTGGATGCCCATCGGGTCGAGATTTTCAATCGAGCAGACAATCACAACATTGTCTTTGCGGTCGCGCATGACCTCCAGCTCATATTCCTTCCAGCCGACGACCGACTCCTCAATCAGTACTTGATGCTTGGGCGACAGCTGCATCCCCCAGTGGACAAACCGTTCGTATTCTTCCTTGTTGTAGGCCACATTGCCGCCCATCCCGCCCAGTGTATAAGACGGCCGGATAATCGCCGGAAAGCCGACCTGCTCCAAAATCTCCTGCGCTTCTTTCCATGTATGGGCATATCCGCTTTTGGGTACTTCCAGACCGATATCCACGATAATCTGCTTGAACCGGTCGCGTTCTTCGGCCCGCTTGATGGATTGCAGATTGGCCCCCAGCAGCCGCACCTTGTATTTTTTCAGGACCCCTTGTTCGGCCAGCGCTACGGCTGTATTGAGTCCTGTTTGTCCGCCCAATGTCGGCAATAAGCTGTCCGGCCGCTCTTTGGCGATGATTTGTTCGACTGCCTCGGGCGTAATCGGTTCAATATAGGTGCGGTCGGCCATTTCCGGATCGGTCATAATCGTGGCCGGATTGCTGTTGACCAGTACAACCTTATACCCCTCCTTCCGCAGCACTTTGCAGGCCTGTGCACCGGAATAGTCAAATTCACAGGCCTGACCGATTACAATCGGCCCCGACCCGATTATCAGTATCTTCTTTATATCTTTCCGTTTAGGCATTCAGAGTCCCCGATTCAAAACTTGCGGCTGTTAACTCCTTATTGTCATCCGGGTCCTATTTCGGATGTATTGAATTGTGAAATACGCAGACACCGGCCGTTCAGTCTAAAATTGGAACAACTTTACATAGTTGCATTATACAATTCAATAAAATTTAGAAAATTTTGTGCGAATATTTTTGTTTTTTTTGGAACTGCCGCCAGCGGAGTGGCCATTTTGCTAAAGAAATCCGCGGCCATTTTTATCTGATACCTGAACCGGCCCGGCTAAAAAGAGTTTTTAATCGCTGAAATGCTCTTTACATTTAAGTAAAAATTCTTTAAGATGCTTCTATGTCCAGAAACAAAAGGGAACCTGAAAAGTCTTGTATTGATGATTTATGTTCAGTTCTGTGCGATATACGCCAGCCCGAACAGATGCGCATTTTTCTGGATGAGATTCTTACGCCTGCTGAACGCAAGGATTTATCGCTGCGGTGGCAATTAATGAAGATGCTTCAGCAGGGCTTCCCCCAGCGCCAGATAGCCGCCCAGCTTGGTGTCAGTTTGTGTAAAATTACCCGCGGCGCAAAAATTCTGAAAAATAACCAGTCAGTAAGCAAACAGTACTTAATCGCAGGAGACAAAAATGGACCGAAAGATTCTACTAAGTGAAAAAGACATTCCCCGCCAGTGGTATAATCTGGCTGCGGATCTGCCGACGCCGCTGCTGCCGCCTGTAACGCCGGATGGAAAACCCATTACTCCGGATATGCTGGCGCCTGTATTCCCGATGAATCTGATTGAGCAGGAAGTCAGCACGCAGCGGTGGATTGACATTCCGGAAGAGATTTTGGATATTCTGTACCGCTGGCGTCCGGCCCCGATGCGAAGAGCGGTCTATCTGGAGCGGCATTTGAAAACTCCTGCGAAAATCTACTATAAGGATGAAAGCACCAGTCCCCCCGGCAGCCACAAGCCCAATACCGCCGTGCCGCAGGCATGGTATAACAAGCAATTCGGCATTCAGCGGCTGACCACCGAGACCGGCGCCGGCCAGTGGGGTTCGGCTCTGGCCTTTGCCTGCAAGCTGATTGGTCTGGAATGCAAGGTGTTTATGGTCCGCATCAGTTTTGACCAGAAACCCTTCCGCAAGCTGATGATGCAGGTCTGGGGAGCCAACTGCGTGGCCAGCCCCAGCAGCGAGACCAACGCCGGCAGGGCAATCCTTAAAGAAACGCCCGATACGCCCGGCAGTCTGGGCATTGCCATTTCCGAGGCCATCGAGCAGGCTGTCTCGGATCCGACCGGCAAGACCCGCTATTCGCTGGGCAGCGTGCTCAACCATGTCATGCTCCATCAGACCATTATCGGTCTGGAAGCCAAAGCCCAGCTCAAGAGCATCGGCGAAAAAATGCCCGATGTGGTCATCGGCTGCGTCGGCGGCGGAAGCAACTTTGCCGGACTGGCATTTCCGTTTACGCAGGACAAAATCAACGGCGCCAAGATTGACATTATCCCTGTGGAGCCCACGGCCTGTCCGACCCTGACCCGTGCGCCGTTTGCTTATGACCACGGCGATACCGCCTGCATGACGCCCTTGCTGCCGATGCACAGTTTGGGACACAATTTTGTTCCGCCGCCCATTCACGCCGGCGGCCTGCGCTACCATGGAATGGCACCGCTGGTCTGCCAATGCGTCCTGGAAGGCCTGCACAGCCCCCGTGCCATCGACCAAGTGGAATGCTACGAGGCAGCCCTGACATGGGCACGCACCGAGGGCTTTATCTGCGCCCCCGAGACCAGCCATGCCATTGCGGCCGTTATTCAGGAAGCCAAAAAAGCCAAAGAAGAAGGCAAAGAAAAAGTCATCCTGTTCAATTACAGCGGTCACGGCCTGATGGATTTGAGCGGGTACGATGCCTATATGTCCGGCAAGCTGAAGCCCTATGCTCTGCCGGATTCGGAGCTGGAAAAGACCGAGGCCTGTCTTAAAAAGCATCCGGCTGCGCCGATTCGCAAGAGCGGAAAATGGTAAGCCGGTCTTGAGAAAGCATCCAAAACGGCAGTCCATCTGCGGGCTGCCGTTTTTTTATGACAATTATGCCTGTTTTTTGCGGGTAAAAGAGTTTTTTTGTTGAAATATCTGATTTCTGCTATTAAATTAGAGTTCTTAAGGGTCGATGCCCGAGCGGCTAAAGGGGATGGACTGTAAATCCATTGGCTAACGCCTACGGTGGTTCGAATCCACCTCGGCCCATTCTTATATACTTCACACCGGACAAGGACCGTTTTTCCTTCCCTAAATCTTTTCAATATAAGTTCTTGCATCTTATCTGCCTGCCGCCGCAACGCAGGCGGGAACGGGTGGATTGCCGCTTTTTTTGAATATGGACACATCGAGTATAAAACTTAAAATAATATTCTCAAAAAATGTTAAATTATTGTAGAATATCGTATTACTATGGGTGTCAGTGCAGGTATGTCTTCTGTTGTTGGAAGGCCCTATTATGGACCAGAAGAATCTGGATAAGGAACAGAAGGACGAGTATTTTCTGCGTCTGCTGATGGGAAATCAGCAGAATATCTACGCATTCATTCTGGCGATGGTGCACAATCGGGATGATGCCGATGACGTTCTGCAGGACACTATTACTGTTATGTGGAGAAATTTTTCCAGTTATCAGCCGGGAACCAGTTTTGTTGCATGGGGGCTTACGATTGCGCGGAATATGGTTTTGAAATTCTATGAGAAGAACCGCCATTCCAAGCTGAAGTTTGCTTCCGAGATTGAAGAAGACATCACGCGGTTTACAGCCAAGATGCTCGAGTCGGGTGAATCCCGCATTGAGGCCCTGCAGAATTGCCTTAAGAAGCTCAATCTCAATGATTTGGGGCTGGTTCGGCTGCATTACGAGCAGGGCAAGCCCCTCAAGCAGATTGCCATCGAACGCGGCATACCGGTTTATATGATTTATCGGATGATGGGGCATATCCATAAGCTGCTGGCCCACTGCATACGAAAAACCCTTTTCCCTGAAGGAGCTGCCTGAACGTATGACTGGACGCATCGATTACGACGACTTCTATGGATTGATTCTCCGCGTCATCGAAGGCCAGATTTCCGACGAGGATTTTTTTGCGCTGGAGGCGATCCTGCAGAAAGACCGCTGCCGGCGGCGGGAGTATGTCGAATCGGTTCTGCTGTATGCGATGCTGCACAAGTCCAACTCCCTGTTCGACAAGCAGTTTGAGGGAGCCGACCTGTGCAGTATAAAGCTGTGGGAAATTCTGGCCGAGGATGAGAAAAACGCCCCGGCCGTGGCGGTACCCAAAATGGAGCCGTCCCGTCCGCTGATTCAGAAGGTCGAATACAAGCGCGCCCAGCGAAAATTCAGCAAAAGTTCGCTTCTGACGGTGCTGGTGTCTGCCGCAGCACTGCTGTTTTTTATCTTCTATGCAGCGTTGACCGCCCCCCGCCAGCAGCAGCCCCCCCTCGGGCTGATTACGCAGGTTCAGGAGGCCGCAGCGGCAGAACATAAAAAGCCGCTGAGGACAGGGGCAGCGGTCTATCCTGAAACCTTGACCCTTCAAAAAGGGTCTATGAAAGTCGAATTGGACTCGGGCGTTGAATTGGTGATTGCTTCTCCCAGCCAGATTGTCTTCGAGACGAAGAATTCGGTTTTATTGAATATCGGCAGTCTGGTCGCGGCGATTCCCCCGCAAGCCGTCAGCTTTACCGTTCGCACGCCCCTGTGCTCGGTGGTGGATTACGGCACGGAGTTCGGCATCAGCGTGGATGCGGCCGGACAAACGCAGGTGGAAGTTTTCAAAGGCAAAGTGGACCTCCGCGACAACCCCAATCCGCTGGTGTTCGGCGTTTCCCGCTTTGTTACAGCCGGCCAAATCGGCCGGTTTGACCTGTCGGGTGAAATTACCATTCAGGCCGCCCATGAGGTGCCGGCGGAGAACAAGAATATCTATGTTCGAGGCCTGCCGATTGAATGGGCCGCAAAGACCCGCAGGGCAGTTTGGAACGATTCTGCCAACTGGGATAAGGGATTGCCGAATCTGCTCCATGCCGCTTTTTTGAAGGATATGAAGCCCGGTACGGCCTGTCAAATCGATGCCTCGCATTCCGGAGCTGCCCGTGCACAGGCCCACTATATCAATGTGGGGCTTCGCGGATACGGCTGTCTGGAAATGAGCGGCGGGCAGCTGGAGACCAATGAGATCTGGATCGGACGCCAGCGGGGCGGACAGGGGCTCTTTACCCTGACCGGCGGCACGGTTTTAATCGGCGATGAGCTGGAAAGCAAGATTGTTGTCGGCGGGGCCTGGGAAGACGGCGGCGGCGGACAAGGACTGCTCGATATCCGCGGCGGCAGCATTCAATTTTCCAGCGATCGCGGTTCGGTTATTCTGGGCTGGGGCGCTGCGGCCGAAGGGACGATCCGTATCGAGTCGGCAGAACTGATCATTCCCGGCCAGCTGCGGCTGGGCAGAGCCAATGATGTCAATGGAATGCAGATTACCGAAGAAGGCGTTGGGACTGTCTATTTGACCAAAGGCCTGCTGCGGGCCGGTTCGGTTCTCATTTCCAGGGGGCGGATAGAAATCGACAGCGGCACGCTGGAAATCGCCGGCGATGTTCGCCAGCAGGCCCAACAGTGGATTCAAAACAGTCAGATAACAAGCAAAGACGGGCAGAATCCGTTGACGGTTGCGTACGATTCGCAGCGGAATACGACGGTCGTAAAAGCGGCCGCAGCTGTCGATTCCCTACCGATGCGCCAAGACCAGATGCAGACGCTGCCGGCCGGCAGCCTAAAATGAAACGAGTACTTGCGGAGGACTGGCATGTGAAAAGATACGGGTGATGAGATGCACAATCGGATTAGAAGAAAGCAGGACTCTGTATCCGACCGGATACAGCATAAACAGCGGGGATGGGATGCGGCAGCTTCACGCTGCCGGCGGATGGGAAATCCAGAAAGGGGTGGCGGTTATGAGGGATTGGTTGAGCGGATAGAAAAACAGGAGTTGTATTGCACAGTGTGCCCTTGACGGGCTGAAATCCAACATATCAAATTGTTTTTAGGAGTGCTGATGATGAAAAAAATACTGTCATTTATGCTGCTTGGAATGCTCTTTGCTGCACCGGCACTGGCCCTTATCGATGATTTTGATGCTGTTCATAATTACAAAACCGACGGCGTAGCGGGTACGGGCTGGGATAATCTTTTCGCCGTAGGCGGCGTCCAGAGCAGTTTGCAGGTTCAAAGCGGTTCCGGCAAGCTGCGTCTCCAGTCGCAAGGGACGACCTACAATGCTCCCTGGGATATGAACAACGACGGCATCCGCGATGTCGGGCCTTCGCTGACCGTCAGCCAGACAGGGGATTTTGTGATGATTACCCGCTTTCTGGGGGAGTCCGGCACCTCTGCATCGCCGGTATTTCACCAGAGTGCAGGTCTGATTGCACGCAATCCGAACACCGCATCGGGTGAAAATGTCGTGCTCAGCGCTTTCTTCCCCGTTTGGACAGGACATATCACCTGGAATGTGGTCAATGATGTCCGCACGGGGGAAAGCGGCTCAACCGTGGCCGGCTGGTCCGATCGGCCCGGGGCTTTTGCTGCTGCTGCCCGCTACTGCTTTATGAAGCTGGAGCGGACAGGCAATCAATTCCGTATGTATATCAGCCAAGACGGCGTCAACTGGCTGCCGCTGGTAATACAGGGACCGGCCATCTATAACGGCACGCAGACGCCCGTTGTCTGGACCCGCAACGATATGCCCGAAACTATCCAGATTGGTCTGTTTCATGCGATTTATGAACAGAATCTCGGCTGGAGCGATTTTGACTTTGTGTATGCAGGCCGTCAGGTGGCTGCGATTACCCAGAATCCGGTTGTCCGTGAAGAGGGGCAGACCAGTACCGATCTGACCATCACGCTGACCGGTCCGGCACCGAGTGCAGAGGTGCAGGTCAAAGTGATTCCTTATGCGATTCCTTATACTTATACAGCCGAAGATAATGATCCCAATGATATTCTGCTGGTCGGCTCAGAAGGCCAGGGACTGCCGCTGACGGTAACATTCCCTGTTGGAACCACCCAGCAGACCATTACAGTGAAGGCTACAGAAGATGCTTTGGCCGAAGGTTTGGAACGCATCGGTTTGAAAGTGCTCACCTACAGCACAGACCCGGCCTATGACCAGCAGTTGGGCCAGTGGACACTGGTAACCGTTATCGATAATGAGCAGGGCGGGCTTGAAATCGGGCAAGGCGACGGATTGGTTGTGGATGAAGACGGGCTGCTTACCGATACCTTCACCGTCTCACTGACGCAGCCGCCGGCCAATGATGTAACAGTGTCGATTACGACGGATGGCCAGACAACAGTCAATCCGGCTTCGCTGACCTTTACCACAGCCAACTACAGCACACCCAAGACCGTCAGCGTCAAGGGAGTGGATGATGCTGTGCTGGAAAATGATCCCCATGTCAGCATCCTCAAATTCAGCATTTCCAGCGAAGATGCTGCCTATAACGGCGTTTCTGTACCGGATATCTCTGTGCAGGTTCGCGAAAATGAATGCGGCGCATGGGGCTATTCTCCCTATGATGAAAATGAGGACTGCGTTGTGAACCTGACCGATTTGAGCGCATTGGCCGCCCACTGGATGGAGTGTACATTGCCGAATGCTGCGGGCTGTCTGGATGCACGCTGAGGCAGGCAATCAAGACACAGGCGTGTAAAATTGTGGAAAGAACTTTATTTTGGGAGATATGAATATGAAAAAGCTTGTACAACTGATATGTTTATTCGCCTTGCTGACGATAGCAGGTGCGGCTTCGGCTGCAACGCTGCTGATTGACCTGCGTGCTGATGATCTGCCGGAAGGCGATTTGAGAAGCTGGACCAATCAGGGGGCAGCCGGAGGAGTATTTACCATTGCCGACAGACCCGATGACGGGATTGTGGACCCCAATGCCGTTGTCCAGACGGTTGCAGGCCGCAAAGCTGTGACCTTTGCCGGCGGTGCGTGGATGCAGTCGGATATCACCGCGCCGGCAGGACTGACCGGCGCCCATCCCTGGACGGTTATGGTCTGGGCGTATGCGACTTCGACAACCGGCGAGGATTGCCTGTTTCAGTGGGGCGACCGCGGCGGGGGCACCGCTCACTTCAACTTTGGAACGCGGGCGATTACCTTCTGGAACGATGTGTTTTATACCAATGCACCGGCGCTGAACCAATGGGTGCATCTGGCCGCAACCTATGATGGAACCAACGTGCGGCTGTATGTAAATGGAACGGATGATACCGTAGCCGCCAGAAGCCTGAACATCAATACCGGCAACTATATGCGGATTGCCCGTGCCATGCCGAATCTGTGGGGAACCCATCCGTTTGGCGGCGCCATTGCTTCTATTCAGGCCTATGATGCAGCGCTGACCAAGCAGGAAATTCAGGTGCTCACAGGTTTGTTTGAAGCCGGTTCGCTGAGTCCGACGGGTGTATCGGTGCGGGAAAATGGTCCGGCATCCACAATCTATGTACAAATCAACACCAATCCTATTACCGGCCAAGGACCTCAAACAGACTTGGAAGTAACCCTGAGTCTGATCAGCACCCAGAAGGATATTCAGCTCGGTACGTCCCCTGTTGGACAGCCCTATGTTATAACGGTTCCGGCCGCATCCTATCAGACGCCTATTCCAATCAGCGTGCTGGCCGAGGACGACGATATTATTGAAAGTCAGCATGCGGTTCGCGTCAGGGCGGTTGTTACTGCAGGCGATCCGGACTATCTGGGCAAGATTCTTGTGCCGAATAACGGACTTGCAATCACGGTTATCGACAATGATTATACCCCCTGTACAGCGCCCGGTTTGACCAACGGCGCTTATGTGGACCACTTCGATTGCAAGTGGGATTACACGCAGGGCCCCAGCTCGATGTGGAGCGGTCTGATGGATACAGCCGGCTATACGACGGATGCCACCTCCTCGATCAGCGCTGCCGGCGCTTTGCGTCTGGCATCGGCCAATGCCTTCTGGAGCGGCAACGACACCACGGGACCGTACCTCTATATCGATGTGACAGGTGATTTTGAAGTGGAAACGTATATTTCCGAATACGCCAACAGTATTGCCGGACAGGACGGTGTCCTCCATAATGCCGGCGGTATTATGGTTCGTCTGGCCGATCCGGCAGCCGGCGGTGCGGGCGAGGATAATATTCAGGCCAGCTACTTCCCGATTTGGGGCTGCGGCAACATCCTCTGGTATCACAACAACGGCGCCCGGACGGAAACGGATATTGCAGACACCGCCTGGGACGGCAGCCGTTATCTGAAGGTTGTCCGCAAAGGGGCAGCGTTTTACTGCTACCACAGTCCGGACGGCAATACGTGGATACCGTTCCCGTCGGCCAATCCGATGATTCGGCAGGATATGAATGTGCCGACGCTGCAGGTTGGATTGTATCAGTGCACCTTCAACAATACGCTGGGATTTGTCGATTATGACTACTTCTCTCTCAAGAAAGTCAGAGGCCATCTGACCGGCACGCTCAATCTGACCGAATGCGATGCTGATGCCGGTACGGTGCAGTTCCAGTTTGAGACCGACGGCGTAAAAGCACCCATAGCCGATATTAACGTGACCGTTTATGCGGTCGCCGCTTCTGGAGCCGACCCGAACTCTGATCCCAACGATGTAGTCATCGGCACAGCGGAAATGGGCCAGCCCTATACATTTACGGTCTCACCGGCCCAATACAGTCAGCCCCAGTTGATTCAGGTTGCGGCTGTCGCTGATGCCACTCCGGAGCCGGATCAGCTGCTGACGCTGCAGGCGCAGATTGCCAGTACCGATCCGAACTGGAATGGACTGCTTATCAGCTCCGATGTTCTGATTCATGTGATGGAAACGCCGGGGCTTCTGCTGGATACCGGCGATGGAGTCCGGGTGGCTGAAGGCGACGGACCGGATACATTCACCGTCCGCCTGAAGATTCCGCCGCTGGCTTGGCCGGTTTCGGTTAACATAACCAACGCTGCCGGTCAGGTAACAGTCGATCCGGCGCAGCTGAGTTTTGATGCCGCCAGCTGGAAGACGCCGCAGGTTGTAACAGTATCGGCTGTTGATGATGCGGTCCTTGAAGCGGATCCCCATGCAACAACTCTGACTCTTACAGCCGCCAACGGCAATGAATACGATGCATTGGCTCCCTTGACAGTGAGCGTCAGCATTCTGGAAAATGAATGCGGTGCTTGGGGGTATGTGTGGGGCGATTTCAACAGGGACTGCAAAGTCGATGTTGCAGACTTAAGCGAAATGGCAGCAGCTTGGCTTGACTGCACCAATCCGTACGATACGGGATGTGTGGATTTACGCTGATTGGCAGTTTCTTCGGCCGGGAGCATGCCGCTCCCGGCCTTTTTTTCTTTTTAAGCGGGGGTGTCTATTCGGCCAGCTGCAGGGAAGCCGGCGGCTGAAAACTGCCGGATAGGATTTGCGTTGTCCGACAGCAGCGGGTATTATATTGCAATACTTCAATTTCTGTATTAAACAGATGCATGCGGTGTTGGTGCCGCAGGAAACTGCCGGATTGGATTTACAGCGGAAGAAGTGACTGGAATAGTTTAAAGATTCTGGTAAAATGGCAATCTGTATTTCAGATAAGGAGATCAGCTGTGTTTAAGGATGCCGGGGAAATGGGAGTTTCAATTGTGTTTGCAGCGGCAGTATTTTTTCAAGCAATCGTTGGCGCCCAGATGAATGAAACAATAGGCTACCAGAAAGAACAGCTTCTTCCGGCTCGGCCGCTTGAGCTGTCAAAAGTTCGGCTGCTGGGCGGACCGCTCAAGCAGGCACAGGACAAGGATGCCGAGTACCTGCTGAATCTGGAACCCGATCGGATGCTAGCCTATTACCGCCGGCAGGCGGGGCTTGAGGGCAAGGCCGCTCCGTATGGCGGCTGGGATGGCGGCGGACGCAACTTGACCGGGCATATTGCAGGGCACTACCTTTCAGCTGTCAGTCTGATGTGGGCGGCCACCGGCGACCAGCGTTTCAAAGACCGAGCCGATTATATTGTCAAAGAACTCAAAGAGGTTCAAGACAAGCACGGCGACGGCTATTTGTCGGCATTGGAAGGCGGTCGGGAGTGCTTTGAAGCAGTCCGCCGGGGCCAGATTCGTTCAGGCGGTTTTGACTTGAATGGACTCTGGGCGCCGTGGTATGTGCTGCACAAGACCTATGCCGGCCTGCGCGATGCCTATCGCTATGCAGGCAGCAAGACCGCACTGGAGATGGAAATCAAATTTGCCGCGTGGGCGGAAGGCATCTTGGCCGATTTGACCGACCAGCAGGTCCAAAAAATGCTCAATACAGAATTCGGCGGGATGGAAGAGGTGCTGGCAGACCTGTATGCGGATACAGGGGACATCCGCTGGCTGAAGCTTTCACGCCGGTTTGAGCATCATTCGATAACAGAACCGCTCAAGCGTCATCAGGATATTCTTTCCGGCAAACACGGCAATACCCAGATACCCAAGCTGATCGGATCCGCTGACCGATTTGTGTATGACGGTCAGGCCGGTGATTTGCTGGCGGCTGCCTTTTTCTGGGATGCGGTCGTCCAGCATCACAGCTATGCCACCGGCGGACACGGCAAGGATGAGTATTTTGGCGACCCCGACCGGCTCAGTAGCCGCATTGACGGCCGGACGGCAGAGACCTGCAATGTTTACAATATGCTCAAGCTGTCGCGCCGTCTGTTTTCGCTGCGTCCCGATACGCATTATGCCGAATTTCACGAGCGGGCGCTGTTTAACCATATACTGGCCTCGATCGATCCGGAAGACGGGCGAACCTGTTATATGGTGCCGGTCGGGCAGGGGGTCAGTCATGAGTATCAGGATATGTTCGGCAGCTTTACCTGCTGTGTCGGGACGGGAATGGAAAGCCATGCTCTGCATGCCGACGGCATTTATTACGAGTCCGGCAATAAGCTGTGGGTGAATCTGTATGCTCCCTCGACTGCGGACTGGTCGGGCATAACCATCAAAATGGAAACCGATTTTCCGGAAGGTGATTCGGCTGCGCTGACGATTACAGCCGAACAGCCGCGTCCCTTTGTGCTGGCGCTGCGGCGTCCGGCGTGGGCGGGGGAAGGATTTGCTGTTGCGGTTAACGGAAGCCCTGTGGACAATCTTGCCCAGCCGGCATCGTATGTGGAACTGAATCGGACATGGAAAAGCGGCGACCGGATTGAATTAACCCTGCCTAAACGGCTGCATCTGGAAGCTACGCCCGATAATCCGCGCCGCGTTGCGATTCTCTGGGGGCCGCTGGTACTGGCCGGCGATCTTGGCCCTGAGCAGCGCCGCCAGCGTTCAGCACCGCGCGAAGAATCCGAAAGAATTCCGGTTTTTGTAGCGGCTGACCAGCCGGTCGAGCAGTGGCTCAAGCCTGTGGAAGGCCAGCCGGGGCATTTCCGCACAGCCGGCGTCGGCAGGGAACGGGATGTGGATTTTGTGCCGTTTTATAAACTGCATCGGCGAACCTACGGGATTTATTGGGATTTGTTTACAGAATCCGAATGGCAGGCCAAGGCGGCTGAATATGCGGCAGCCCAAGAACGCCGGCGCAAGCTCGAACAGGCGACGGTGGCTTATGCCCAGCCCGGCGAGATGCAGCCGGAACGGGATTTCAACTATCAGGGCGCCGACGATGTCCGGGTTGAGCGGTTAGGGGGCCGTCCATGCCGGGCAGGCGGAAGCTGGTTTTCATTCGATATGCCTGTCGAGCCGGAACACCCAATGACGCTGATAGCAACCTATTATACAGGGCAGTGGCTGCGTCAGCCGGCTGTCTTTACTATTCTGGCTGATGGCAGAAAGATCGGAACCGAAACTGTCGTGCGGCGCGACCCGTATGAGTTTTATGATGTTGAGTACCTAATTCCGCCGGATCTTGTTAAGGATAAAAAGAAGATAACGATACGGTTTGAGGCGGCACCGGAAAGCCGCATTGCTGCTGTTTTTGGCTTGCGTATGATTCGTGCTGATGCCTCGCGCTAAAGGCTATTAACAAAAGCAGAAATGACAAGGTAAGGAGACTATCAATGAAGGCAATGCAATTGTTGTTTTCGGCCGGCCTGCTTGGCATGATAGGGTACTGCATGGCGGCTGAAGAGTCTGCCCGGCCGGAAATTAATCTGGCTGTGGTGGCGGTTCCATCCAGTTCTTATGTTTCAGGCGATACGAGTCTGGAAGCCCTCAACGATGAAGCCCAGCCCCGCAGCTCGCGGGACCGGCGCCAAGGGGCCTATGGCAACTGGAACCGCACCGGTACGCAATGGGTGCAGTATGATTGGAGCCAGCCGATCAGCACCCGGAAGATAGATGTATATTGGTGGGATGACCGGCAGGGTGTCCGCCTGCCCAAGGCCTGCCGCCTGTTCTATTGGGATGGTCAAAAGTTTGTGCCGGTCAGCAATCCTGTGGGGTTGGGAATTGCCGAAAACCAGTTCAACACGACAACCTTCGATGAAGTGCAGACAACTAAGCTGCGGCTCGAAATTGATTCTGATGGAAGCTATTCAACAGGGATACTCGAGTGGAAGGTTTACGATTCCGGCCGGTCGCCGGCTTTTGCGCCCCGGGTGTCAGCTGGTGTGGACAGAGTCGTGGTGCTGGGCGGCCGCACCTATCTGAAAGGGTCGGTCAAGACGCTGGACGGCCGGACCGAAACCCTCCGATGGCAAAAGTCCGAGGGGCCGGGGGATGTTGTTTTTGAGGATGCTTCAAAATCCGATACCGCAGCGGTCTTTTCGAAAGCCGGCGAGTATGTGGTGACGCTTACCGCCGGAAAGGAGCCGCTGACAGCGTCTTCATCTCTTCGGGTTAAAGTGATTCCGGCGCCGCCCAAAGAACCCCTCCGGGCGGTGGATACCCATCGCTATACTATCCAAAGTCCGCTATGGAACAGCCGTGCCAAGGCCCTTATTGTTAATTGGATTCCTCACTGTATCCGGAAGATTTCAGATCCGCAGCTCCGGGAAGGCGGCATCAACAATTTTATTGAAGCCGCCAAGAAGCTGGCTGGTCAGGAACACGGCCAGCATAAGGGGTATGTATTTTCCAACGCTTGGGTTTACAATACCATCGAATCCATCTGCATTGCACTGCAGATTGATCCGCAGGGGGATGCAGATATAATCGCTGCCCAAAAGATGATGCAGGAAACTCTTGAGGACTGGATTCCGAAGATTTTGGCGGCTCAGGAGCCGGACGGCTATCTTCAGACAGCTTTTACGCTCAGTAATCGGCAGCGCTGGTCGCCGCGGTTCAGAGGGGACCATGAAGGCTATGTGGCCGGTTATTTTATCGATTGCGCTGTTGCCCATTATGAGATGACCGGCCGGAAAGATACCCGCCTGTATGATGCCGCGATCAAATTGGCAGATTGCTGGTACAATGCTATCGGTCCGGCTCCCAAGCAGGAATGGTATGATGGCCATCAGGCAATGGAAATGGCTCTGGTCCGTCTGGGGCGGTGCGTTAATGATGCACAAGGCCAGAACAAAGGCAGCAAATACATTCAGCTTGCCAAGTTTCTGCTGGACTGCCGCCGAGACGGCAGTGAATACGACCAGAGCCATCTGCCTGTTATCCAGCAGTATGAAGCTGTGGGGCATGCTGTCCGGGCAGTCTATTCTTATACGGGCATGGCCGATGTGGCATTGGAAACCGGCGATATCGACTATCAAAGCGCTGTTTTTTCCCTGTGGGACAACATCGTTAATCGAAAATACTATGTAACCGGCGGCATCGGCAGCGGCGAGACATCCGAAGGATTTGGGCCGAATTACTCCCTGCGGCACGGCGGCTACTGCGAATCCTGCTCCAGCTGCGGGCAAATCTTTTTCCAGCACCGGCTGAATCTGATGACGCACAACGCCCTCTATGCCGATTTGTATGAAGAGACCCTTTATAATGCGCTGCTGGGTTCGGTGGACTTGGAAGGCCGCAATTTCTACTACCAGAATCCTCTGATTTCACAGGGCAGACGCTATGACTGGCATGCCTGCCCGTGCTGTGTCGGCAATATTCCCCGCACGCTGCTGATGCTTCCGACGTGGATGTATGCAAAGGGACCGGATGCTGTTTATGTGAATTTGTTTGTCGGCAGCACGGTGAAGCTGGAGGGAATTGCGGGAACCGATGTTCAGATGGTTCAAAAGACAGACTATCCGTGGAAAGGAACTGTTGAGATTACAGTCAATCCTGTCAGCCAAGCCGAATTTACGGTTTTTGTTCGTGCGCCCCATCGCAGTGTGAGCGAATTATACAGCGACATTCCGCCTGCTGACGGGATTGCTTCTTTGTCGGTCAACGGCCAGAAAATCAATCCGGCCGTTGAGAACGGCTATGCCGTTATCAAGCGGAAATGGAAAGCCGGCGACCGGATTGAATTGGTCCTGCCGATGCAGATTCAGCGGATTAAAGGAATTGACAAAATCGAAGCAACCCGCGGACAAGCAGCGCTTCGGTATGGCCCTGTTGTTTACTGCTGCGAGCGGATTGATCAGCCGCTGGACAAAGTGCTGCCGCCGGATGCGGCTCTTGAAACCGAATGGCGGGCGGATTTCCTGCAGGGCGTGATGGTCATCAAAGGAAGCTGGTATGATGGAACGCCGCTTTTGGCTATTCCATATTACGCACGGGATAATCGTTTCCCGGATGAACAGTCCCGTCCGCGAGACCGCGGTCCTGCCTCTTCTGTATGGCTTAAAGAACGCTGAAGCACAATGTCCCTGCATAAAAAGGGCAGCCCGCTGATGGGCTGCCCTTTTTTTATGCGTTTGGTCTTGCAGCCGGCTTAATCGATATGAAACACTTCTGTCAGTTCTCTGGACTGGGGGCTGTTGTCGGGATTGGAGGGCATAATATCTTTCATATAAGCCCACCATTTTTGGCAGATGCCGGTCTGGGCAATTGCATCCCATCGTTTAGGGTCCTCAATCTCGACATAGCCGAATAATTGACTCGTTTCTTTGTCCAGAAAAATAGAATAGTTGTGAACACCGTGGTCTTTTAATGTCTGATGCAGCTGTTTCCAGATAGGACTATGCCGCCGCTGGTATTCATCCTGATATTCCGGATAGACCTGCATTCGAAAGGCTTTTCGTATCATTGTACTTTGCCTCAGCTTGGTTTTTGATTCTATTTTAGGATAAATGCCCAGATTTGTCAAAACCGGAAAAACAATGGAAATCCGCAGGATTTGCCGATAAACTTGGTATTCGAGCTGTGGTGCGAAAAAGCCGATTGCGGAGAACAAGGATGAAGACGACAATTAAATTATTCACGGGTTTGGCAGGGATTGTTCTTGTTGGAGCAGGAGGCCTTTTCCTGTGGCATCAGGTATCCTCTAAGCGGACAATAGAGCAGCTTTTGCGGGAAAATGAAACTCTTAAGACGGCTATTTCCAACCTGACGCAGGAAAGCCAGATCGGCTATGCGAAGGTGCTGTCGCAGGAGATTCGGGACGGCGCAGTATATACCAAACTGCTGTTTGTTGAGGTTGATCCATCGGATTTCACAAAGCACCTTCTCCGCAGGGAATATGAAATTGAAGGCGATGTTGTCCATTTCGATACACTGATTGTTACATTCGGCAGTCAGCTGGTGATGGACGGCAAAGAGCGTGCGATGTATCTGTGGCGGCGCATCTACGGCGAGAAAATGCCGCCCGAACAGGGATTTCCTATCGAGCAAGAGGGTCAGCCTTCCCCCCGATACAGTGAACTATGTGCAAAATTGTCAATCGAAGACCGCAAGCTGTTCTGGGATGAAATCTGGTCGCTTTCCAATAATCCCAAACGTCTGGAAAAGCTGGGCATCAAGGCGGTTTTCGGCAATGCAGTTTATCGCCAGCTCAAGCCCGGTTTAATCTATGTGTTCAAGATTTCGCCGACGGGTTCGCTTTATCCAGAAATCGTACCGGATTTATAAGAGATTTTGAAATACCTAACGGATACGAATCGGAGAAGAAGATAGACTGGATATGTAAGGGTGAGATTATGAAAATTCAAAGTGTCAAGGGCCTCATTTGTTTATTGAGTACAATTGGGCTTTCTTGTGCTGCTTTTTCCCAGCAGGACGGTTGCCCGGAAGGAAAGCTTGCCCCGAAGCCGCTTTATCGAGACCCCGTGTATGATGGTGCTGCGGATCCGGCCTTGTGCTGGAATCGGGCTGAGCAGAAGTGGTTTATGCTTTATACAAACCGTCGGGCCAATATCCAGAATGCAGAGGGTGTAAGCTGGGTGCATGGCACGCCCATCGGCATTGCTGAATCATCCGATGGAGGCGCCACATGGACCTATCGATGCGATGCGAATATCGGCTATCAAAAGGGCAGCGATACCTATTGGGCGCCGGAGGTTATCGAGCATAAGGGTCTCTATCATATGTATCTGACCTATGTGCCGGGGATTTTCAGTGATTGGAACCATCCGCGGGATATTATTCATCTGACCAGCAAAAACCTGATTGATTGGGAGTATCAATCCACGCTCAAATTGTCTTCTGACAGAGTGATTGATGCCTGTGTGGCACCGCTGCCGGAAGGCGGCTGGCGTATGTGGTATAACAATGAAAAAGACAGAAAATCTATCTATTATGCCGATAGTCCGGACCTTTATGTATGGGAGGATAAAGGCAAAGCCGTCGGCGACCGGGCAGGGGAAGGGCCGACAGTTTTTGACTGGAAAGGCCATCGGTGGATGATTGTGGATAACTGGCAGGGACTGGGAGTCTATCGGCTCCAAGAGGATGGCAGCTGGCTGCGTCAGTCGCAAAACCTTCTGCAGACGCCGGGCAGGGGAAATGAAGACGGCGTGATTGGACAGCATCCCGATGTGATTGTCAGTGATGAACGGGCTTACTTGTTTTATTTTACCCATCCCGGCAGAACAGGGGAAAATGCCCGCCGGGATGCTTATGAGCAGCGGCGAAGCTCAATTCAGGTAGTAGAGCTGGACTACCGCGACGGCTGGCTGACCTGCGACCGTGACAAGCCGACCTGTATTATGCTGAAAGCTCCGGCGCTGGAATTTAATGTCTGCGATTATGGAGCAGTCGGAGACGGCCAAACTGTCTGTACGCAGGCTATCCAGAAAGCAATCGATGCCTGTGCCAAAGCCGGCGGCGGAACGGTTGTGCTATCTGTTCCCGGAACATATATGACCGGTTCGATTTTTCTTAAAGACAATGTCAATCTGCGGCTTGACCGGGCGGTTGTGCTCAAAGGTGTTCAGGATGAATCGGCCTATCCGGAAGTCTATACCCGCGTAGCCGGCATTGAAACCAACTGGCCTGCGGCTTTGGTTAATGCCCACGACTTGTCGAATGTCAAAATTTACGGACAGGGTACCATCGACGGATCCGGTTCCATGTGGTGGGATAAATACTGGAATATGCGGCGTGAATATGATGCCAAAGGACTGCGGTGGGTGGTAGATTACGACTGCAAACGGCCCCGGCTTATCCTGATTTATAATGCCAGCAATGTTTCCCTCAAAGACCTTACTTTGCAGGAGCCGGGTTTTTGGACAGTTCATATCTGCTACAGCTCGCATATTACAGTTGATGGTCTGATAATTCGTGCCAACCTTGATGAGCGGGTCGGCCCGAGTTCAGACGGGATTGATATTGATTCTTCGAATAATGTTCTGGTTCAAAACTGCGATATTGACTGCAATGATGATAATTTCTGCCTCAAGGCCGGTCGCGATGCCGACGGCTTGCGTGTGAATCGTCCGACGCATGATGTTGTGATTCGCGACTGCATTGCCCGGCGCGGACACGGCCTGATTACCTTCGGCAGCGAAACCTCCGGCGGCATCTACAATGTGGAAGTCTATAACCTCAAAGGATACGGCACCAGTACGGGCATTCGCTTTAAATCAACCCAAGGGCGGGGCGGTACTGTCAAAGATGCCTATATTCACGATATCCAAATGGTCAATGTCCGGGATGCCATCATGCTGGATTACGACTGGTATCCGGCTTATAACACTGTTCCGGATGCAGTTCGCCGGCAAATCGAAGCCGAAGGCAAAGAATTGCCGCGACACTGGAAAGCCCTGATGGAACAGGTTCCCGAAGACAAAGGCACGCCGTATATCCGTGACATTCGGATTGCCAATATCCATGCTGTGGATTCGCAGACGGCCATTACCATCAGCGGCCGCAGGAATCAGCGGGCCGGAAACTTTTTACTCGAGAATGTCCGTATCACTGCCAGCAAAGCAGGCACGATAAAAAATGCTGAAAACTGGACATTCAAAAATGTTGTCATCGAAGCCAAGGACGGTTCGACGGTCAAATTTGAAAATTGCGAGAATATGACCGGCCTCTAAAATCCCAAACAAGAAGGCCTCTATTGAATAACACAATAGAGGCCTTCTTCGCGTATTGTCTCTATCAGACAATACACCCTCCTCTTCCTGCCTTTGGTTTCATCTATGCAAACTGTTACAGCGGTTCTTATACAACGCCGTATTGTTATATTGTTTTTGCTGTATCAGCGTTTTCTGCTGAGCAGTAGTCCGCCCAATCCCAGCAGAACCAGCGTCGCCGGTTCGGGAACGATAACAAGAGTTGGCCATCCGCCGTTTGCATCTTCTTTGGAGGCAAATCGGTTTTCGCTGTTGTTGGAACTCGTGCCTGCAGCGTTAATAAGCACAAACGTAACCAGACCATTTGTGTCTGCGTTGAGAAAATCTGCCAGAGGCAGAGTAGCCGGATGCGTCAGAATTGTTACCGGCGGTGTTAGAGTCGTGCCTGAACTGCTGCCGAGGCCGGGAATGATAAAAGTTCCCAACAAAATCAGTCTTGCGGGATCGATGGCATAATATCCCAAGTTGTTTCCTTCGGGAGGTGTAAGAAATCCGGGAGCGTTATCATAACAGAGTGTGGTTTCGCTCCACAATTCGCCGGCATCGCCATCGACCAATCCATAGACATGCATAACTTTATCACTTCCCTTGGTAAATGTCTGTCCCAGCTGCAGTTTAGCGTCTGCAGCGATAGGTCCGGAGACAGAACTGATGTCAAAGCGCATAAAAGTTGCTCTGAATCGTGAACCGCCGCCGTTATAACGAGCCTGCATGCCGGTTGTATTATGGACAGTATTGGACCAATAGGAACTGCTTTGGTTGTCGTTGGAAATCCAACCGTCAGCCCCATTGCCGTCTGCTGTTGTGATAAGCAGAGCCTCAACCCCTGTGCCTAACCAGATCGTTAACAACAATACAATTACTTTCTTCATTTTTCCATTCCTCCAAAATTCACACATACACTTTCTTAAAAGGGTGGGCAGCTTACACTGCTGCCCGCCGAAACACCACCTACAGTTCAATCAGGGGCACACATAACTGTTGCAGTCAAGCCATTGTGCTGCAAATGCGGCGAAGTCTTTCAGGTTCACCATGCAGTCGCGGTTAAAGTCTGCAGCATTTGCGGAATAACCCGGCGTATTCTGTGCCGCATCACAGGGGTCTGTGCCGACATAAACCTGTACGGTATCGGAAGCTGTCATGTTGGAATCATCGGCTGTCAGGCGGAACACATAGGTGCCTAATAACGGCAAATACACAGTTGTTTCCAGCGTATCAGCCGGATCAATGGTTACAGTCGAAGGACCGCTGACTTGTGTCCACTGAACGGTGCAGGCGGCCGGGGGATCCGGCAGACCGTCATCGGTTACAGTACCGCTGAGCGTAACAGCTGCATCGCCGTTGTTGGCAGCTGAATCGGGCACATAGGTCAGTGTCAGATTCGGCCGATAGTCCGGATTGGAATTTTCTTTGGAGCCGACGCCGAATCCTCTGTCGGTGCCGTCGTCATTGGCTAAAATAAATGTGACCAGTCCATTGTCGTCAATACGGCTTTTTAAGAATGCTTCCAGCGGCGGGCCGGAGATAGTGATTTTGCTGCCGACCGCTGAGCCGCCGATTGTTTCGACGATTCCTTCGACATTGTCGTCGAGGTCTGTAATCCAGCCGTTAGCCAGCGCTGTAGTCATCGGCATAGTACCGTTCCATTCTTGACCGGTGTTGGTATCCATCAAAACCGCTTCACTCCAGTTTTGGGGGGTGTTGCCCGGAACATTATTCAGGCCGTACAGAGCGAATCGGGCATTGGTGGGCGTGTCGTTGCGGGAAGCGCCGCCTGAAATGGTCAGGGTCAAGGTAACATTCGAAATCACACCCGGTCCCATTGCTGTAAGAGCGGATAAATCGAACCGGAGATAACCGGCAAAATCAGTACCGCCCCCGCGTATGTCGATAACAGGTTCTGCGCCGCGAACCGTCGTATCACGCAAATAAGTATCGGCATCACTGGTCGTATTGACGACAGCTTTGGTCAGCCAAACATACTGGTCTGGTCCGGCATTGACCACCGGTGCGGCATTGTTGGTGTCAAATACCCAGACAAAACCCGGTACTGTGCGATCCGGGAAGGAACTGTCGTGAATGTCAACAACCCAGTAGTACGTTGTAAACTGCGCCAGCGGAGGGATAGCAACCGAATTACCTATTACGCCGGCCTGCAGCAGGGGAAGTCCCCAATGCGGCTCCAGTGCATTCGGCTCGGTTGTGCCGAAGTAAATGTCACAGGTAATTGTCTCGCCCGGATTGTTGGGTTCGGGGTTGGTCCAGCTTAACATATTGAGGCCTGTCGAAACCGTTGCATAGGAAGCCGGAACCGGTGCTGTTGCACGGGCAACAATATCATTGGAATCCGGCAGAACCAGTGTCGGAAAGGTAATGCCCGCGGTGGTATTTTCTTTTGTAGCAAGTTCGGTCTCATCATCCTGCCCAATCAGCAGCAGTGTCACCAATCCATTGGTGTCTGACCGGAGAAAGCTGGCCAAATCCAGATTGGTTGGATTAGATGTAAGAATAACTGGAGCGGCGGTAGTAGAAGTCTGGAATGTGCCCAACAGTTTGGTTTTGGCTGTGTCGAGGGTATAACTGCCCGGTGCCGCCGGCAGCACTTGACCGGGAGCGGTATTGAAGGTAATCCCGCCGGTGCCGCTTTCAATCCAGTAATCCAGCCTGTCATCTGTCAATCCATAAACGTTTACCGATTTCCCGCCGGATTTCATATATGTTGTTTCAAATTTCAAATAGGCGTCCGTCGGATCCAGCAGGACGTTGCTGAGGTCGAAGCGGATATAGGCAATTTTGACACGGTTTGTACCGTTGACGCGGATACGCATGCGCGGTTCCGTTCCAAAATTGCCGTCGGGACTTTGGCTGCCGTCATCATTGGCTACATAGGTATCGGCACCATTGCCGGCAGCTGTTGTGACGGCCAGTTCTGCATGGGCAACGAGCCCCAACAGACTCAGCAAAACAATTGAAAACAATAAATTTCTCATAGCGGAATCCTCCATAAAATGTTAATAAAGATATAGAAGATCTGTATATGCAAAATTGCCATTTACACAGCAATATCTTCGAAGTGAAATATGCCTTTTGTTAATACCCCTCCGTATGCTGTTCATTCTTACCGCAATCCTCTTCATCCGCCTCACCTTTCCCGGCACTATTTACACGGGCATTGATATTAGTCAATCATTACATTTGGACATAGTAGATTTAATGGTTTTTTACGCAAAAAGTTATAATTTTTTTAGGTTTTATTGGAGGTATATCAGGTATTAATTGTCTGGATACATGTTATTAATTTAGTGCGCCAGGCATTATTCGATAAAAAAAAGCGGGCAGCACAAAAAGCTGCCCGCCTAAAAGAAATTACTAAAAACCAAATACTTTTACAGTTCATCGCATGCTGTTACAGGCCATAAACCGCATTCCAGCCAAGACGAGGCGTAAACTGTAAAATCTTCCAAATCAACCACACAGTTGCCACTGTAATCTAAAACAGGTTTGAAGCGGCAGTAAGGACCGGCTACATCCGAATAAATGGTAGCCAGTGTGTCGGCATCCAACGGATAATTGTAAATCCGTATCTCATCAATCAAGCCATTGTACAGAGCATCTGCTTCCCAGTTGCTTTCGCCGATGAAGTTGCCGGTTCGAGTAACATAATTAATCTTCTTTGAGATACTGCCTGTCTGAATCGAGAAGCCGTCTTTATACAGCACCACATTCCCTGCCTCGTCCACAGTGGCCGCAAACATTTGCCATTCATTTAGAACCAAAGCATTATTTGCTGTGACAGCTCCGGCACTGGCATTACCCTCGTAACAGTTGAAGGTCAGGTTGCTGGTTGTCCCGTTTCGAGTCAGGAAGATGTTATCGCTGTTCGGTCCGTTACCCAAATCAATAAACCGTGCCCAGCTGGTTACAGCTGCCGGTTTGGCCCATACAGTAAAGGTCAGGCCGGCCCGGAAATTTTCGAAACCATCGGGCAGGTCAACATAGTCATTATCACCGTAAAATTCCATGGCATGATGATTGCCGTCGATGACAAAGTTCGGCTCGCCGTAGATTGTGCCGTTGTAGACACCTGTCTGGTCAACGGCATCGCCGTTGAACCCCCACTGAGCCAGCAGGCGTTTGACTGCCAAATATCCCGGTGCGGATGGTTCGGAATTGCCGCCCGAATTCTGCCCAATGCAGGTATAAGCCCCATCATCTGCGGCTGAAACATTGCTTAAAGTCAAGGTTGTTGTGTACAAATGTTCACCTGCCGCATTTATCGTGATGTTAACATCCGGATCGCTGGTATTCAGCGGCTGGCCGTTTCGCTGCCAGATAGCTCCGGTCATTTCCGTCAGAGCTTCGAAGGTTGCCGAGAAGACGGCTGTTTCGCCGGGGAATTTGTATTGTTCGCCGGGATTGGTCTTGACGACAGGAATAGCTGATGTATGAAACTTCCACACCTTGATATTCATCAGCTCATTTGGATCACCAATATGGTTGGGGTCGGTGGCCGGATATTTCCAAGACTCAACAACCCAAGTATAGGTGGCCGGTACGTCCAGCGGGACCATTTCGGCCGGGATGGAAAGGCAGGTTTCGTTGGCCGGCTCTTCAATAGTGGCCAGATAAGTCAAGCGTGATTTGTAATCGATCTCATTGGCATCTCCCTTTCCGAACCAGACAACAGCAAGGTCGCTGAGGTAGTTTCTCCAGCAGATTTGGGAGAGATTGAGATTTGTGATAGTGCTGCCGTCTGCCGGATTCGGTTCGACTGCGCCGCCGGGAATATATGTAATCTGCAGGTAAGGCCAATAGGTCTGTGTTGCATTCTCTTTGGTGGCAAGGCCATATCCTCTGCTGCCGCCGGCATCCTGCCGAATGATAAAAGTCACCAGACCATTGTCATTAACACGGCTCTGGAGGAAGTTTACAAGCGGTTTGCTGCCGGTTGCGGAATCGACGAGGGTTAATGTTGTTCCGGCGGCATACGATCCTCCCGGACCGTTTACAATCGTCTCTGTTGTGCCAACGCCGTCATCGGCGTCCAGATTTGTTACACGGCCGCCGGCGATGTCGAGTGTTTGGCCTGTCCATTCGACTTCAAGCCCCGTGTTGCTGCGGTTGAGGGTCAGTTCGTTCCAGTCCTGCGGTGTATTGCCTGAAACATTATTCAGGCCATGGACTGCCCAGCGTCCTGTAACCAGAGAGTCGTTGCGTGGCGCCCCGCCGGACACAGTCATTACCAATTGTGCATTCAGTACAGTGTAGATACTGAGGGGGGCCAGATTAAACCGTACATAGCCCATATGGTAGGGCGCCCCATAGATATACATATAGGGATCTGCCCCGTAGGTGTTGGTGGCATCTCGAATGCCGGTATCCGCCGCACTGGTAACGGTCGTTGTTACGTCTGCATAGGCCATAAGACTAAGGACACTGAACAACAGGACTGCAAGGTACATGTTTCGTTTCATACAAATTACCTCCTAAAAGTTGTATATTTCCGTTATTTACCCGTTACGTTATATTTTGAGGAATATTCCTGTCTCTTATTAAAATAAAACTGTACCGCACTATCCTCCCATTGTTATCCAATAAGGGATATCAATATTTCGGGATTTTTTTACACGAAATCTACAAAAAAGTTTGTTTTGCTGTTTTTTCAGATGCAAGGATTTATGTCATAACGACTCCTCTTTTTTTCAGCTTTTTCCGGCGGATAACCAAAGTCCTGTAATCTCAATCCAGTCAATATTGGCAAGACCCTCAGAGGTTTCTGCTGTCAGACGGATCACATTGTTTCCTTCCGCCAGATAGACTGTAACCGCTTCGGTCAAATTCCATGTTGTCCAAGCGCCGGTAATGGGGAAACTGATGCCGGCGGCCTGCTGGGAGCCGTTGATGCTGACTGATCCTGTTCGGTCTTTTGTTCCAAAGTTGGCAAAACGCCACCGGAGGTCATAACTGCCGGCCGCAGGGGTGTTGACGGCCCACTCGATATAGCTGCCGACAGCATTGTTCGTATTGGCAAAGCCGGTTCCTGTAAAGCCGGCGTGATTGGAATCAATAGTGCCTGTCACGATTCCGAGAAAACCCGGCTCATTTTCCTGAATTGTAAGGCTGGTTATAACATCGGGTTTGGCTAATACTTCATCAGAAATCTGGGATTCGTTTGACTGTTTATCGATGGCAGTAACCACGTAGTAATAGGTCATCCCGTTGACGACATCATTGTCGATATAATTGGAGCTGTTCAGCAGGGGTGATACAAGCGTGTAATTGGAGCCTGAGATGATTGACCGGTAGACCTTGTATCCGGCCAGATCACTTTCGCTGTTGTCGCTCCAGTCCAGCGATACCGTCCCGTTTCCCGCTGTTGCAGTCAGGCCGGCCGGTGCAGCGGGCGGGGTCACGTCAGACCCTGCCCAATTGCCTGCCAGAGCAGCAAACTCATACAGGTTAACCATGCAGTCCTGATTAAAGTCAGCATCTGCGGCCAATGTACAGCTGTTTAGCAGCCATAAATCCAGAAAGTACGGCAGGTCTTCAAAATCAACAATGGCATCGTTGTTGAAATCGCCGTACAAAACAGGAATTCCTGCAGGGACAATATCGGGAATCGGCGGTGTGCTCATCCCCGCCCCGATATGAAAACTGGGGTGTGGCGGCTGATTGTACGCTACATTCTGCCATGCGATGGCCGCACGGTACTGCGGGTCGTGCATTAGGGTGTAAAGCCGATGGCTGGTCAGGGCAGTTGTCGTATAGATGCGCAAAGCTGTATTAGCTCTGGTCCTCCAGATGACCTCTTCGCGCCAGTCGCCCAGAATGTCGGCGCTTAAACACGGCGTCGATTTAGTGCCGTTGTTGGAGGAGCAGTTGGTCGCCGTCAGCAGCCGTGTGTCGCTGCTGGTTCCGTATTTATCGATATGATTGCTGTCCAGCAGTTCACGGATAAGGTCGCTGTCCCACCAGATTACAAAGTTGGTCGAACTTGGCGAACGGCCCAGATAATTGCCATAGCGGTCGCGCAGCCCTCCTGTGTTGCTGGACCACATTTCCGCCCCCGGGTTGCCTGCATAAATATCGTCTGCGCAGCCCCGCCCCACATCTCCTGGCGTCATGCTCCAGATGATTTCGCCGGTGGCTGCATCTCGAAAACTTGTGCCGATGACAGTCTCGCCAGCCGGTTCATGGATGGCAAAAACCTCCAGTCCCGGACGGCTGGGGTCCAGGTCGCCCACATGCAGCGCATCCCCGTGACTGAGGCCTGTGCTGTAAAGTCCTGTCCCATCATGATCGATGGTACACGAGCCGTAAACGATTTCATCAAAGCCGTCGCCATCCACATCGGCTACGCTGAGATTATGATTGCCCTGTCCCCTGTAAGAGGCATAACCATTATTCGTATCAAAGACCCACCGCAGAGTCAGTTTGCCGCCGCTGAAATCCCAAGCAGCCAAGACGGCCCGTGTGTAATAGCCCCGGCACATCACGACACTGGGATGCACGCCGTCCAGATAGGCCGCACAGGCCAGAAAGCGGTCCACGCGGTTGCCGTAGGAATCGCCCCAGTCGCTGACTCTGCCCCGCGGAGGAATATAATCGACTGTGTCAAGGAAGGCACCGGTCTGTCCGTCGAACACACTCAGATATTCCGGCCCGGAAAGAATGTAGCCGGAACTGTTGCGGTAATCGGCTGTCGGATTGCCGAGAATGGTTCCCTGCCCATCGGTTGTTCCGTCAGCTGTTTTACAGACCAGTTCCGCCCGTCCGTCGCTGTCTAAATCATAGACAACAAATTGCGTATAATGCGCGCCGGCGCGGATATTAATGCCCAAATCGATCCGCCATAACAGCGTACCGTCCAGCTCATAGGCATCCAGATAGACATTGCCGGTATAACCCGATTGCGAGTTGTCTTTTGAATTGGAGGGGTCCCATTTGAGAATGATTTCATACTGCCCGTCGCCATCGAGATCGCCGACACTGCAGTCGTTGGGGCTGTAAGTATAAGTGACTCCATCGGGAGTGGTGCCGCCTGCCGGACGCTGGAGGGGAATATCCCGATAAAAAGTATCCCATACCGCAACTGGCGGAGAGGCCGGCCGTTCGACCCCATCTATGACGGCACTGATACTATACGTGCTGGAAAGTGTTGTTGTATCAAGAATGTTTGTCGAATCGGTAATTGGTGTTGAGGTAATGCGGGTTGAGCCGCGATAGACATGATAGCCGATATTTTTCCCCCATTCGGTGCCGAGCATGCGCCACCCGACATATACCTGATTGGAGCTTATCCGAACAGCAACTGTGCCGCGGTCGAGATTTTCCATATAGCGAGCCGCATATACCATAGAAGGCGACAGCAGCAAGCATATAATAATAGCAATCGCGCATAGTCTCATTTACACCCCCGAGCAATAAGTTTACCCTTCGAGCAGTTTCTTTATTGGATATATAGTTTCTAAGCCGCTTTTTTACAGATTTTATATTTTTTTTATAAATAATTATAAAAACATCTATATCCTAACCAGTAATGAGGGCTATAATAAACCAGTTTAGGAGCTCAGAGGGAAACAGAATGGGAGAAGAGACAAAGCACGGAAATACAAGGAATTATCAGCTTTTTATAAAACTGTATCTGGCCAATGAGCGCCGCATATACGGATACATCAGGTCGTTTATACCTAATTGGTCGGATGTGGATGACCTGATTCAGGAAGTGGCCTCTGTAATGTGGTCTAAATTTGGTGAGTTTGAGCGGGGGACCAACTTTTCCGCATGGGCGTTAAAAATTGCACATAATCAGGTGCTGAATTATTACAAAAAAAGGAAAAAGGATAAGCTTTATTTCAGCGACCAAGTTATTGAAGCACTGGCTGAAAAGGGGATAAAACAGATGCCGGATGTTGAAGAGCGTCTGGAGATTTTGCGAAAATGTCTGAATAAATTGAAAAGCCATGAGCAGACGCTCATTCAGATGCGCTATGAGCCGGGTGCTTCAACCAAAAGCGTATCCTTACAAACCGGCAAGGAACTGCATGTGCTGTATCGGCTTTTAAATAAAATCCACGCCAAACTTCTACTGTGCATCCGGCAGATGCTTGCGGAGGGAGAACCGCTGTGACTTTTACACCCGAACAATTAAATCGTTTGTTTTACCTGTTCGGAGGTGTGCGGGACGGGACGATCAGCCGGCAGGAGTTTAAGGAGCTCGATGCACTGCTGGCCGAAAACCAGCAGGTATTGGATCTTTATTGGGATTATGTGTCTTTGTGTACGGATCTGTGCAATCTGCAGGCGGCCACGCAATACAATAAGGGCATTTCTGTGTCTCTGGAGAGCCGTTTGGAAGAACCGGAGTGTCTCCAGGCCGCATCCGAGGCGGTTTCTCTCGAGATGCTCCAGCTCTGGGGTGAATATGAAAAGCAGGCACGGGCCATCCATCTGCCTCAGGAGGATGAATCCGAAATACCTGTCTCAAAAATTCCGGTGGAAAAACCAATTCGCAGGGTTTCCCGGTCCTCGCTGCTGACGATAGCGGTTTCTTTGGCGGCAATATTAGTTTTGCTGGTTTATATTTATCTCCATCCGTATCCGTCCTATGAGGTGGCAACAGTGCTGGATGCGATAGATGCACAATCCGCTTCGGGAGCAGCATTTCGTGAAGGCCAGCGTATTTCAGCGATGTCCGATTGGATTCAGCTCGATAAAGGCGTGGTCAAAATTGAGACGGACAGAGGAGTTCAGATTATTCTGGAAGCTCCTGCGGCATTTCAGTTTACAAGCGGCTCAGAAATTGTATTGGATCAGGGACGTCTTCTGACGCTGATAACATCCGAGATGGGAAACGGTTTCAGTGTTCAGACAACAGACTCTAAAATTATAGACATGGGGACGCTTTTCGGCGTTCAGGCAGATCCGCACCGAGGAACCGAGCTGCATGTGTTCAAAGGGAAAACTGTTTTGATTCCAAGCACGAAAAGCAAAACTAAAAATGCAGTTGATGTATCTGCAGGGCAGGCCTTCAGCATCGACCGACAGACCAGCGAGGTCAAGCCGATAGCGCTGAATCAGGAGGCGTTTGTACAGGCGATTGATTCCAAGAGCCGTTTTCTTTGGAGAGGACGGCATAGGATTGACCTGTCGGATGTGGTGGGGGGCGGCAGCGGTTTTGGAACCGGCCGCTTCGGAATGGGATTGAATCCAAAAAACGGGCAGTTTGGAACGGTGGAAAATCTGATTCGCAAAAGCCCAAACACGTATATTTTAATTCCGTCCAGTGTTTTTATCGACGGAGTATTCGTTCCCAACGGACAAACAGAGCAGGTCGTCAGCTCTCGGGGGCATTGCTTTGAGGATTGTCCTGCAACATCCGGGGTGTATTACGCTGATATCTCCAATTGCCCTGAATTTATCCGGACAGAAAAAGACGGCCGCCGTTACCCGCTGGTTTTGGACGGCATCAATTACAGCCAGCCCGGCAAAGCCTGTATTTTTCTCCATGCCAATCTGGGGATAACCTTTGACTTGGATGCGTTCCGTTCCCGTCTGCCGGATGTCCGAATTGTTTGTTTTCAGGCAGACATCGGCGTCAGCGAATCTGTTCCCGGCTCCTTCTCGGCGGACTTCTGGGTGCTTGTCGATGGGCGGGTGCGGTACAAGCAGACGGATGTGCAGACCAAAGGGCGTATCGACACGGTTGCTATTGAATTAAATGAAAACGACCGGTTTTTGACGCTGGCTGCTACAGAAGGCCAGATAGAAGAAGAAAACCGTCCCAGCAGAATCGGTTATGACTGG
>Ga0209407_1000676_pt1 | contig 41510 bp, 31 predicted proteins | sample AD_JPNHG3_MetaG_FD_184410 | JGI IMG/M metagenome (GOLD analysis project Ga0209407, IMG submission 184410) | Active sludge microbial communities of municipal wastewater-treating anaerobic digesters from Japan - AD_JPNHG3_MetaG (SPAdes) (version 2) | ecosystem: Engineered > Bioreactor > Anaerobic...
AAAAGTGTTAAGTAGGCCGCCTGGGGAGTACGGTCGCAAGGCTAAAACTCAAAGGAATTGACGGGGGCTCACACAAGCGGTGGAGCATGTGGATTAATTCGAAGCAACGCGCAGAACCTTACCTGGGCTTGACATGCTTGGATGCCGTTCTGGAAACAGGATTGGCTGCCCGCAAGGGTGAAACTTGCACAGGTGCTGCATGGCTGTCGTCAGCTCGTGTCGTGAGATGTCGGGTTAAGTCCTTTAACGAGCGAAACCCTTACCGTTAGTTGCCAGCGCGTCATGGCGGGGACTCTAACGGGACTGCCGGTGTCAAACCGGAGGAAGGCGGGGATGACGTCAAGTCCTCATGGCCTTTATGTCCAGGGCCTCACACGTGCTACAATGGCCGTTACAAAGCGACGCAAGACCGCAAGGTGGAGCAAATCGCAAAAAAACGGCCCCAGTTCAGATTGAAGGCTGGCAACTCGCCTTCATGAAGGCGGAATCGCTAGTAATCGCGTATCAGCGATGACGCGGTGAATGTGTTCCTGAGCCTTGTACACACCGCCCGTCAAGTGATGGGAGTCGGGAGTACCCGAAGTCGGATTGCTAACCCGCAAGGGAGGCGTCTGCCGACGGTAAGCTCGATGACTGGCACTAAGTCGTAACAAGGTAGCCGTAGGGGAACCTGCGGCTGGATCACCTCCTTTCTAAGGGATAACTTAGACCCCGCCGGAGCAGCAGTGCTCATAACGGCGGGTGAAGTCAGACGTTTCGACTGCTTTTAAGTGCACCAACTGTGACCCTAAAAAGGCCCTGCTCACAAAGCAGGGCCTTTTTTTGTGCGCTGAACCATAAAAAATCCCTATTAAAGCCGATTTTATAGGCGATAAATCAGAGTGGGTATATTTCCTGCTTTTTGCTAATTGTTTAATAAGGCCGATAATATATTATATCTGCCGCTCTATAGCGGTCGCCGGACTGGTCTGCTTATTTTTTGCCAGTCCGGCATTTGGAAGAACCGAAAAAAGGTTGAAAACCATAAGGAACGAGGGTATTTTAAGCAGGAAAGGGAAAACTATGAAGGCAGCGTTTTTGATTTTGTGCACGGGGGCGGTTGTTTGTACAGTATCGGCGGGGACAATCTCATTGGTTGCGGATACGACATTACCCGATCCGAACGATGAAATCACTATCTGGGTTCAGACCGATGAGCCATTGATGTGCCTGGGTCTTGCCGTTTATGTAACTGGAGATGCGGCGATTACAACGGCCATGAGTGAAGCCGATTGTGCCGCTTTCGGTTGGGACAACGGTTGGAATTCTGACCCCTACATCGATCCAAACGGTTGGATTTACTTAAGCGGCGTCCGCTGGGTATCTGACGCCAACGATATTGTCAGCTACTTCAAATTCCGCTATTACAGCGGACAGGTTTCCGTTTATATCGATCAAGAGAACAGCATAGGTTTCAGTTGGGACGGAAATACTGTTACATACTCAACTCTTTCAATTGAAACGCTTTTGTTCGGAGAGCCTACAGAATCACAGTTACAAGAATCCGATTCCGAGGAAACGGCTATTGATGATGACCCTGTCCCCAATGTTTCCGCGCCAAAGCCAAAATCACTTGAGGAATGCATCTCACGGACTGCCTATTTCAATGATGAAAAAACAACTTCATCGGTCGAATCTTTAAACGAGTTTGCAAATCACAAACAAAGACGTGAAACAGCTTTTCTGGAACAAAGCATTTCTTTGTCAACAGAGCAATCACAAAATGAAGCTGTTTCTGAACTTCGTGAAACACTCTTGGAATCGCCGGAATCGGTAATTGAAGTAAGTCCCGGCAATGTACCGACAGTCTGGACAAAGGATAACACCTATCATGTGACTGGTACGGTCGTGCTGCCGCCCGCCTGTTATTTTGAACCGGGCGTCCATGTTTCCAGAGCACCAAACTCACGTATGGTCAGCGACTCAGTTTTTCCGCCAATCATGTGCGGTACGCCGGAAGAAAAAATTTGGATGTATCCCGATGCCGATCCGTATTACTACGGACATTATGTTTCCGGCATTGAATACACCGACTTGGCAGGTACACTTGAGATGAGACACGTTATTATAGAGGGCGCTTATTACGGAGTCATTTTTGAGAATTGCACGTTCAATAACGACATACATGATTTATACCTTTTCAACAACGTCTATGGAATATACGCCGACGGCAATGAGGACCTTAAATTCTCTCTTATTCTTGCGGTCGGAAATTACTATACGGGCATTGAAGTTTATCTCGAAGCAGGCTGCGACATCAAGATAACCCAATCAACCATCGATTATTCCCCGTGGGATGGAATTATCATTGCAGGAACCGTCCAAGCGACAGATTGCACTGCGATAGTTGCTAATACTGCAATCACGCGATGCGGGCTCGGGCCAAATCCTTACGCATACGGTGTTCAGACATTTGGGTATCTGTATGCCGCGATATATGGGATGGGCTATTATGGAAACAGTAATGACAATCCGGCAGGGTTTATCGAGTATTACGATGTACACGCTCCATCCCTGCCCTATGAATCAAACGGAACATTGTTAGGCAGTCACTATCTCAAGAAAACCAGTCCCTTTTACAATGGCGGCGTTGGATACGTCACTGAAACGCCGCAGATTTTGATATGCACAACAAGTACAGACAACACCCCTTTAACCGGTGTCCTGCCAATCGGATTTTGTTATGCTATCGACCCAAATTTTACAAACGAAGGATTGGGCTATGTACTTGAAACGGATGTCGACAACAGTAAAGGTGTTGATTTTGAGGACTTCGCGGCAATCAGCAAGTACTGGTTACTCGATTTAGACCCGAATAGCTTTGACCCGAACAGCGTAGATCCAAACGATATTGACCCTCATGTCTGTGATTTTGACGGCAACAAGATAATTGATATTGGTGATCTCATCAAGCTGTCAGAGGAATGGCTGCAATTCGGGTCGGGTGTTCCGCAGTTGGCTTTGCTCCCAGATAATGACCCCAACGGCAACGGGCAATATACGATTCTCTCAAATAGCATTGAATTTTCATTGGTCAATCAGATGGAAGGATACGACTATTATCTTTTCAGAGACGGTCATTATATCAGTAAGTTCAAGGGCAATGTCGATCTTGCTGAAACCAGTTATGCGAGCGATGATACGTTCAAGGCAGTCAACGGCCAGCATCGGTATCGTGTTGCGGCGTGCAGTCGAAACGAAAGATTGACCGTTGTCAGCAAGGCTATGCCTTATGAGTTGTCAAATACATTACACGGAGTTGTATCAAGCAAAGTCTATGACCCGAATCATCCGTACATTATATCGGGATTTAACAACAGCGCCGAACTTTTAATTTTCAAGCTGTTTAATATGGAAGAGGCGGTTGTTTGGGACGCAAATATCCCGTCAGGCAGTTTCAGCCTTACAATTGACCCGAATGTGTTCTATACGCCACTTGTCACTGTTCCGGCAATGATAAACCCATACTGTACCTATCTTTTCACAAACCCTGAAATCCAAATGCTTATGCAGGGAGCCACCAGTTTTGAAGATGCGCCCGGTTGGAGTAGCACTATTGTTGAGAAGTTCAATATCAGAACATGGCGAAACAGAGGCACTAAGTCTTTGCTTATAGCGCCTAACAGAGGCATATTCAGGGCCAGAGCGACTTCAAATCATGCATGGTGTCAGGCCATGCGCAACAGGAATCTTGTCCCGATTACAGGATTGTTCGGTGATGCCGCAACCCGTGAAGCGCAGGACTTTATGTTCAACGATCCCTCTCTGCGTTCAATCCGAATAAACACCCACGGAGCATTTCAGATTCGTGCAGGTGGTCGTACTGTCAGAAGAACAGTATATGAACTCGGAGACGGAACACTATGCTTTTCATGGATCGCTTCAGCAAATCAGAATCCGCCAAATCCCGCCGATTTCCTCCCCGGTGATTATGAACAAACAGGGTACAGCATTAGAAGCGCTCGTAACTGGAGTGCTCTGCCGTACCTTTATGTGGATGCGGATTTTTGCGCAAGCGGACGTGCCAGAATGCCTGACGCATACTATAAAGACATCTGTGATGCGCCGGAAGGTTCCGGTTATTACAATGATGATGATTTCTGGAACGGGATGGATATGGCTCGATGGGCCTTTGATATTAGGCCAATGGGTGAAACCAGACGCCGGATATATCTTGGATGGTACACCGATTCAGGGGACAACATGTTGGGGCTTACAGGACTCAATAATTGGTATATGGCCTTTTATGCAAGTTGGGGAAAAGAAACAAATCCTCAGCCGTATTATGGCGCCCATTCTCACGCGACAACTTCAACAACCCGCGGCCCGGAAGTCCATCGGCAAAAGACATATTGCGGTAATTCAAACAGTTACCTGAGTAATTAGAGGGAACAGCGATGAAGCAAATAACAGCTATTTTATTGTTGTCGGGCTTATGTATTCTAAGTTCATGTACCAAAGAAGAAGATACGGCAAAAGATTTGGCTCGAATGAAAAACTGCCGAGAACTGGTATTTCTACATAACGACGATTACCATGGCAAACCGAAAACCGTTTTTGCTAAAATTACGGAACAGGAAAAAATAGATAACATACTTCTTGCCATGAAAAATTCTGAACCTTATGCACCCGCATTGCCGCCTCTGCTTGTATATTCTATCAGAGGCGTTGGGAAAAACGGTGCAACAAAGCAGGTTAAATTCACTTGGTCGGATGATGCAAAGGCGGTCTTATTTAGCGATAGCCGATCTAAGGATGCCTATCAGCTTTTTGTGGAGTACAGTATTATCGACCCTTCTGCACCAGTGATAATCGGATATCCTGATCTTAAGGAAGGCGAAGAATTAGAACATGTGAAGAATTGAGAGTTTACTCAAGTCCTCATGGCCTTTATGTCCAGGGCCTCACACGTGCTACAATGGCCGTTACAAAGCGACGCAAGACCGCAAGGTGGAGCAAATCGCAAAAAAACGGCCCCAGTTCAGATTGAAGGCTGGCAACTCGCCTTCATGAAGGCGGAATCGCTAGTAATCGCGTATCAGCGATGACGCGGTGAATGTGTTCCTGAGCCTTGTACACACCGCCCGTCAAGTGATGGGAGTCGGGAGTACCCGAAGTCGGATTGCTAACCCGCAAGGGAGGCGTCTGCCGACGGTAAGCTCGATGACTGGCACTAAGTCGTAACAAGGTAGCCGTAGGGGAACCTGCGGCTGGATCACCTCCTTTCTAAGGGATAACTTAGACCCCGCCGGAGCAGCAGTGCTCATAACGGCGGGTGAAGTCAGACGTTTCGACTGCTTTTAAGTGCACCAACTGTGACCCTAAAAAGGCCCTGCTCACAAAGCAGGGCCTTTTTTTGTGCGCTGAACCATAAAAAATCCCTATAAAAGCCGAATCTTATAGGCGACAAATCAGAGTGAGTATATTTCCTGCTTTTTGCTAATTGTTTAATAAGGCCGATAATATTATAATTGCATGCAAATAATGGGGGTTCGGCCTGCATAATATAAGGAGGCAGAAGTATGAGACAGTGGGGTCATTGTTATATTTTCACAGTAAGTGTGCTGTTTTTATCTCTTTCAGGACATCTTTACGGCAAAATCATCTATGTCAATAGCAATGCCGGCGGCAGTCAGGACGGGACCAGTTGGCATAACGGTTTTTTGACCATTACAGCCGCCATTAATGCCGCCGACTACAACGACCAAATCTGGATTAAAGAAGGCGTTTATCAGGAACGGATTCATATTCCAGATGGTGTAGCTCTGTATGGGGGCTTTGCCGGGACAGAAACCGACTTGTCCCAGCGAGATTATAACACATACATGAGCATTATTGATGCCCAGTACACGGGCATCACAGTAACGATTGACAACAGCGCCGACTCCACCACCCGGCTGGATGGGTGTGCGGTCATCCGGGGCTACGGTATTCACGGCGGCGGGATTAAAATCATTGGCTCGGCCCCAACCATTGTCAACAACCTGATTATCTATAACAAAACCGATGGCGCCGGTGCCGGCATCTCCGTTTGGGGATTTAAGGTCGTCCCCCCTGTTGAAGTCCCGTACATCGGCAGCAATGTCATCGTCGAAAATCGCTCCGGCAATGATGAAGGAGACGGGGGCGGCATCGCCGTTATCGGTTCATCCCCGTTTATCATCGGCAACACATTTCTTCGCAACGAGGCCACGCGCAACGGCGGGGCCATCGCCTGCTGGCGCAGCAGCCAGCCGCTGATTGCCTACAACTATATCTTCGCCAACTCGGCCAGCACGCCGGTCAATTATTATACCGACTACATCACCGAAACCGACGGCGGCGGGGCCATTTTCGCCTCTTCGACCGACCTGGACGGCTGGCCTATCCCCGATTCGGTGGCCGCTCCGGAAATCTACAACAATGTCATCGCCGCCAACGCCGCCTTCAAGGGCGGCGGCATCTGCGTTATCAATTCCATCCGCACCGATTTGGGTGTGGCCGAAATCATCAACAATACTATTGTCTCTAATCAGGGAGCCGGCATTTATTGGTCCAACACCACCCCCACTATCGTCAACAATCTGATTGCCTATAACACCATCGGTTTGCATCAATATGTATTCGGCTTAACCGGCTGCGACATTCGGGCTAATTGCGTGTACGGCAACCAGACACAAAACGACACACTGGATTATGTGGGTCTGTCCAGTCAGACCGGCATCGACGGCAATATCAGCGCTGCCCCCCTGCTGGCCGATTACCGGTTCGGCAAGCTGCATCTTCAGCCCGGCTCTCCCTGCATCGATGCGGGATTATCGGCGGTGATCGATGCAAACTGGACAGACGATATCGACGGGCAGGACCGCATCCAAGGCGGCAGCGTGGATATTGGCGCCGATGAATCAGACGGTACGCTGTGGGATACCGATCACCCTATCATTCGCGTCAAACCGGACGGCAATGATGAGGCTGACGGACAAAGCTGGGCAACCGCAAAAAAGACGATTGGGCGGGCTCTTGCCGCGGTGCAAAACAGCGGGGGTGAAATTTGGGCCGCCGCCGGAACATACCCGGAACGTATCAATCTGTCGGCGTATGTGTATCTTTACGGCGGTTTTGCGGGCAATGAAACGGAGCGGTCGCAGCGAAATGTCGTCGCCAACCCGACCATTTTGGATGGGACGGGAACGCCGACGATTGTAACAATTCTCAACGCCGGCTACTTGGTCTGCGCCTTAGACGGCTGGACGGTTCAGAACGGCGGCGTTTATACAGATGGGAATCCCTTTGCGGTGGTTGGAGTGCAGGGCATCGGCGGCGGCATTTATATGCGGGTCGCCTCGCCGCTTATCGAGAATAATACGATTCAGTACAATTCATTAGGGACGCCCTATGCGGCATACTTTGCCCGCGGCGGCGGCATCGCCTGTTTTATGGGCTATCCGATTATTCGCGATAATGTCATTCGGTGGAACGAAACTCTGACTTTTGACAGTTGGGGCGGCGGGATTTACTGCAACCTGTCCGGGCCGTGGATTGAAAACAACCTGATTACACAGAACCACTGTGGACGCGGGGCAGCCATTTACGGCTATGTTTCGACGCCGCTGATTAAAGGCAATACCATCATCGGAAATCAGATGTATGCGCTGCCGCCGGTTTACATGGGTTCGCCGGAAGGAGCAGTGGATTTGAACTTATGTCCGGCGTTTGTGATTGAAAACAACCACTTTAAGAACAATCAGGCATCTGTTGGGGCGGCGATTACATTGGCCAGCAGCGATTGGGGAATCATTCGCAACAACCTCTTTATCGATAATATCGCTTATGACGTCTCCAGCATGGCCGGCGGCAGCGGCGGCGGTATTTACTGCATCAACCCGCAAAACCCAACCGGTACGCTGTCTATCCTGAACAACACCTTTTCGGGCAATACCGCCACGCATCTGTTTTATGGTGAGCGCGGCGGCGCGATTGCGCTGCAACTGCTGTCCGAAAACGTACTGATTGCCAACAACGTGATGGCCTTTAACTCATCGGGCATCTGGCTGGATTCGTCAAGGCCCTATCTGCCGACGCTTTTCTCGAATTGCATGTACAACACCGGCAGCAATTATGTAAACCTGCCGGCAGGCGCCGGCGACATTATGCAGGACCCGGGCTTTGTCAATCGCACAGCCGGCGACTATCGGCTCAGACACGATTCAATCTGCATCAATGCGGCCAACCCGAACCTTGCAGACATCGGTTCTGCCGACATGGACGGTCAGCCGCGGATTCGCTACGGCCGGGCAGATATAGGAGCCTTTGAGGTCTTCCCCATCGCCGGAGATTTTGAGCCGGACGAGGACGTGGATATCGCCGACTTAGCCTGGATAGCTGCCCGCTGGCTCCAAACATCCTGTACCTGCCCCGGCTGGTGCGGCGGAGCTGACCTGAACAAAGACGGCACAGTGGGGCTGGCAGATATTGTGCTGGCCGCCGATCACTGGCTGGCCCATAAGTTCTGAGCCTGTTACCAAATTGTAATGTTGTTACAAAACTGCAACTGACGCCTAAGTCTCTGTTTGTTAAAAACTTCAATCCTCTGCCTCCGCCGGTCTGTTACTAAACAGTAACAGGGGCATTTGTTTTCAAGGCGATTGATTTTTGTCCGGCCATTCCATAACTTCTTTTTTTCAAAGAGGTTATACAATTCTTTCCGGTTTTTTTATAGGTCTGGCACAGCCGTTGTTATAGGAAATACAGAAACGCAGATTTGAAAATAACGCTTACAAGTGAAAACAGGACAACAACGTGTGCCAGATTTATTCGACCATTTTAATTGTCGCAGCACAGGACAAAGCCCAAGCACTTCAGGAATTGCCCCTGCGGCTGCTGGTAATGGACACCGGCAAAGAAGCTATTCGATGCTTGCGGGAAGAGCAGATTGATACCGTGGTCAGCCGGTGGAATGTGGTGGATATGCCCGATGGGATGCTTCTGGAGAAAATCACGGCCGCACGAGCAAAGATTCCGACAGTGGCCTTTATTGAGCCGGGCAATATGGAACAGGAAGTTGTGGCACGCAGTCTGGGCGTAAACGTCATCTTAAGCGACGACATCGATGATGATTACTTTCGAAGTACGGTCTGTCAGATTCTGCATATCGAAGACATTGCAGCGGTAACAGTGGCAGCAGGCCAGATGCAGTAATTAAAAAGTGAATACCTGAGGATACGAAGGTTGACAAGCTTCATCTTCCATTCTCCTCTCACACAGCGCTGGGCAAAACGGTCAGTGATCAGGCAGTTTGGCCCAGCACGACAATAACCGCGGCCAATGCCGCGATGCTATAGTGCGGTTCTTTTAACAACTGAATAGCAAAAGAAGCTGAACAAAACTTCTTCATCTCTCTCCTTTCTCGCAAGGGCCTCATCACCCCTTGCACCGCTGGGTTTGGCGGCCGGTGATCGTGCGGTTGAACCCGGCAGGACAATAACCGCGGCCAATGCTGCGATGCTATAGTGCGGTTCTTTTTGACAAGTGAATACAAAAAGCAAAGAGCTGAAAATATTCTTTTCATCTCTCCTATTCTCCAAGCTGGGTAAAACGGTTAGTGATCTCTTTGGCCAGTGATCGGGCTGTTGTGCCCAGCCAGAATTAAATCATCACCGCACGGTGATGCTGAACATAGGATCGCCGGCAGCTGGATGCCGGCGGCAGCCCAAAAAGACTTTGCAGAAGCTCTTTAACTCAGGATGCGGCTTTCGGAGGAGGAAAGCATTCCTGTATTTTGTGGGGCCGGCGTCAAGATCACTGGCCGATTTTGGGCCGGCCCCATTCTTCTTGGACAGCAGTTTGCCAAAGGCAGTGAATAAACGATACCAACACCATTTGTGGGAGGAAAGAAAATGAACCGAGTAACAGTATTTTTAGTGGCTGCGCTGGCCGCAGCGGCAGTTGTTCCGGCCGAAGCCGGATTGAAAATCTATGTCAACCTCGGCAACGGTCTGTGGGCAGATTACCCCGACAGCAAGATAACCATTCGCCCCAGCGATGTCATCAAGATCGGCATTATCGATGTCGACGGTACAGGCGGAACAGGCAGCATGGCGCTGGGCATTGCTGTAGGGGCTGCCAGCGGCAGTCTGGATATCAGCCAAGCCGTTTTATCCCAAGGCGTCAGCGCTGAGCTGACCGCTGGCGGAGCCGAACAGGTGGGAATGCAGTCCCCTTTTGTGTCTATTTCCAATATAACACCGCAGGGGGCAGGCGGCTGGCTGATTCAAGACACGCTGTTTCACTGTGATGGTCCGGGTGATGTAACCATCGCTTTGGTCGATAATAACGGCAATATCATTGACGCACAGGTCATTCATCAGACACCCGAACCGGCAACGATGCTGCTGCTGGGACTGGGCGGGCTCTTTTTTATGAAGGTAAAAATAGGGTAGCTTTATAAATCGCAAAGCAGGGCCGGCGTCAAGATCACTGGCCGATTTTGGGTCGGCCCCACTGTAAAGCCAAAAGCTGAAAGCGGATTGCTGGAAGCGGGCAGCTGGACAAATAACTTCTGCGGCCAGAGAAAGGATAAAATCGCTTTAAGCTGCTGGCGGTTAAGCCGACGGCGGGAAATGTACCAAAATCGCCAGGTACAGAATGAATCAGGTCAGTGATCATGAAGTGCCGAAATCAGCCGTGATCGACAAACAGTGATTAAAAAAGAAATGTCAGAATTTCAAAAAACGGAGGAAAGAACAATGAAACGGTTAATGACAATTTGTTCAATATGTGCAGTTCTGCTTGCAGTCTCAAATGTGTCCCAAGGTGCCGTATGGGAAATTAAAGACGCAGGTCTGCAGGATGCAACTAATTTTACTGTCGTATGGGGAGCAGCTTTGAATGGTCGCTCTGATATAGCTGGCGATCCCGGAACCGCGTTTAGCATCACCCTATCTGGAACAGGCTGGCAGTCCATTGGCATCGGTGATAATTTTGATTTGCCATCTGATAACAGCGGAATCGTGGCAGCGACAGGCAATGGCGGCGATCTTAGTGCGTACGATACCTATTCAATGACCATTTACAATCCCAATGCCAGCGGTTGGTTTATGGCTAATATTTTCGTAAACTCCGGCTGGACAGATGCCCCTTATGATATGACAAATGTGTATACAGAAAATGGCTGGACATGGATTGCCCCGGGCAGTTATGCAACTCTAACTCTTGATTTGACGGCTCTGGGACAAACAGACGACAAGAATACTAGTAATGGGGATTACAGCGGTCAAGATCGGAGGAAATACATCACCAATATTGGTTTTCAGATTGGATCTAATATCGGTAATGGCGATTATGAAATGCCTGCTAATTCTCCATTTAAAGTAAATATTGTTCCCGAGCCGGCAACGCTGGTTCTGCTGGGATTGGGCGGACTGCTTTTTGGCAGAAAACACTAAGAATACAATAACACAATAAAAGACAAGGGGCGGGATTAGCCCGCCCCTTATTCAATAACTTATTTGGAGGGGCAGCAATATGATAAAATCCTTACCAATAAAACCTGTGGCAATTGGAATTTTCTTAATCCCTTCACTGCTTATGACGCCGATGGCCGTTGCAGGATACTTCACGATCCCTGAGAGCGTACTTCTCAGTTCAGAGTTTGCTGCCAAAGCATGGGGGCCTGCTTCGGTTGTTCGCACAGATGCTGCCGGCGATGCTGTTGATTTTTCCTACACCGGGCTGACCAGCTCCGGAACAGGACTGAAGGATAATTATCCTGTTCAAACTCTCTACGGCCAAATTCTGGATGGTCATACGGGTAATTTTTCCAACTATTCCGGCTACACATTGAAAATTCAGAATCTGGATGATGCAGATGTCAGTGTAAGCATATTTATCAACACTGGTTTCACTGGTTCAAGCGGGACACCTTCCAATGATTGGACTAATGACACGTTCTGGCAGTCCTCTTGGACAACAATCGGGCCGGGACAGACGAAAATACTCGTACTGGATTTTAACAACGCAATCCCTTGGAATATAGGCGACAACAAATCGCCTCATACTCAAGGATCAAACGGGACAGCAACATCCATCAACGATTTTGATCGAAAAGAAGTCACCGCAATTGGATTCGAGGTTACAGGGGCTTCCGGAAACACCAGCGCTACCATTCGGGTCAGCCCGATTCCCGAGCCGGCGACGCTGGTTCTGCTGGGATTGGGCGGACTCTTTTTTACAAAGGTAAAAATGGGGTAATGTTATAAATCGCAAAGCGGGGCCGGCTAAGATCACTGGCCGATTTTGGGCCGGCCCCATCTTGAAGCCGAAGGCCAAAAGCTGAATTCTGGAAGCTGGCGGCTGGAAGCTGACTTCTGCGGCCGGAGAAAGGATAAAAAAAGAATTTCCCGGGCTGACGGCTGTTTGCTGACAGCTAGAAGCTCAAAGATATCCAAAATCGCCAGTAACAAAATGTAACAGTCAGTCAGTAACCAAAAGTAATGTAAAATGTGAAATGTAAAAACAAGAATCTAAAACAACAAATACTTAAATTTTCGGAGGAAAGAAAAATGAAACGTTTAATGTGTATCGCAATTTCGGTTATGGCAGTAACGGCAGTCAATGCGAATCTGGTTCAATTGTATCTCGATACCGCTCCCAACGCAAGCGGTTCTCCCCTCTGGCCGGCGTTTCGAGCCGCCGCCGAAGCCGCCATTTATAACGGCACGTTCGTCAACCAGGCAAATAGTAACGATTCCGGCAACGTGGGAACTCTGAACTATTCGGTAGACGATTATATGGTTTACAGTTTCGGCGATCTGGGAAACAGATTGCATGCCTTCTACTATATCCCCGGCGAAACTATATCTTCGCTAAGCGGCAGATTTCAGGTGAGTATCGAGTATGAGTACGACGGTGTTTGGTACAATCCTTATGAGGAATACGGCTGGGGCAAATGGGTCACTCCGGGCTCCTGGATAAACTATGATGGCAATGGTGACAGCGTCATCGATGGTGTCATGGGTTCGATGGGCAATGCACTCTGGGGAGCTTACGGTTATTCGTCTGATACGCCGGAAGCGCAAGCTGCCCTGGCTGCCGATCTGCAAGACGCTGAGAACTATCTTGGCAATACCCGGTTTTTAGCCCGCTTGGACAGTGTAACGTATGAATTGACCGCGCTGCACACACCGGCAATCCCTGAGCCTGCGACATTGATATTGCTGGGCCTGGGCGGATTGTTTTTAGGAAAGTTCAAAAAAGCGTAAATTCCATCAACTTTAAGGGGCCGGCCGCAAGATCACTGACCGATTTTGGGCCGGCCCCTTTTTGGATCAATCACCAACAAGCGGAAGTCAGCAGAAAAACATCAGCTTATACAACTGCTGCTTGAAGATGACTGCTTTCGGCGGCTGGATACTGGCCATTCGGCCGCTGAAAGATAATGCAGGTTGGTTCTTAAAAATTGCTGAACTGTATTCTGCTTTCAACAACAACACAGCTTGGAGATAGGTAAAATGCGAAGATTAGTTCTATTCCTAATGATCGTTTCACTCAATTTTTCCGCAGGGGCTGTACTTGTTTTCAGTGATGATTTTGAAGACGGCAATCGCAGCGGCTGGTATGGATTCAGCGATTTAGATTCAGCTTCCCCGCTGACGGTAAAAAAGGATACCGGCGCCGGTACTCTGAATTCCGGCTACGCGCTTTTTCTTACAAATCCTGCAACCTATTGCTCGTATTGGGGTGCTGCCAATATAAATACAATCCAGCTTGTAAAGCCGGGAGATTATATTCGGTTAAGTATAGACCTTCGGCTGGATGGAGTCATTGACAGCGCTAATGGTCTTCGCTTCGGCGTGTTTAATTCCGCCGGCACACCCATTACTTACGATAGTAATGGTTATGCAAAATCCAAAGATGATGCAGGATATTTTATGAGGATATCGACGGGCAAATACACTGATGCAAGAATCACTTTTGAGCCCGGCTCAGATTCCTTTTTTATGATCGGTGCTGATATGGTGCAACTCTATAACAGTTCTCTGACTTTCAACGATGCCAATAAACATCACTTTGATTTTGATGTAAAACTTACAAAAGATGGCGGTGTTGAAATTTCACTGTACGTTGACGGATCATTTTGGGCAAGCGCGCAGCACAGTCAATCTGTTGTTACGACATTCAATGAAATTGGATTTTGCAGCAATAAAAGTGGAGGTGTTGATTTTGCGATTGACAATATTGCTGTAGCTTATATTCCCGAGCCGGCAACGATGGTCTTGGGAGCACTGGGCGGATTAATATGTCTGGCCGGCAGAAAACAGACAACTTAATGCATCTTGTATATCTACAAAAAGCCCGGCTTCGATTTTTAAGCCGGGCTTTTTTTCAATTCTTACAGTTTTTCGGACAAAAACCGGACACAGGAGGAATCCGCATATACAAAAAAATTATGCAAAAGCAAATTTTTTACTTAAAAAAACAGCATTTTTAATGCTGAAAACGCCGATTTTTAAAAATCCCGTAGAAACCACGATTGAACAGAGCACCTTTAAGAGTATAATAAGGATGGAAAGATGGCGGGGCAGATAAAGTAAAGTACTATATCTGTTTCCAGAATAGAAACCAGTTGAACAATTTGCGTGGAGAGGAAAGATGATGAAGAAGATGGGGCTTATTGCATGTCTGTGTGTCGCCGCAACGGTATTTGCAGTTCCTGATATTGAATTTTCACCGGGCGGCAGTGTACCCGGAAATTGGAAGTACACAGGGCTGACGCCCAGCTCGGGGATATTCAGTTTTACCCAGCAGATTGATATCGATGCAATTCAGGGCAGTACGGCTGATGCGCTTTATGATCAGTTCGTCTTCCTGCCTGATCTAACACTGAGCAATTACGTTTCAGCTTTCCCGGGTGTAGGTTCCGGCATTGTAACAGCCGGCGGTCCTGTTGAAATTAAGGACGGATTGGGCAATGTTTTGGTTTCCGGCACGCTGGCCGAAGGCAACTACTATGCTGTTTTTGCCACATCGGTTATCTATCCGGAAGGGTCGGATGTTGTTTTGGATATTCAAATCAACTATATCAATAACACCATCGGCTCCGCTTATCTGGATACATTGAAAGTCGGCAATTATTTCGACCTGAATCTGTCGCTGCAATGGTCGGCTAATTTTGACACGATGATTCAGAAGGTCGCAAGCGGACAAAACGGCTTCAGCGGATCGTTGTCCTATGCAGTACCCGAGCCGGCAACAATGCTGCTGCTGGCAGCGGGCGGGCTTCTTTTAAGAAAGCGCTGATTGGGAAAAGTTTTGTATTTTCAAAAGCCCCGACAAAAATCGGGGCTTTTTTTGTATATAAGGAGTACTGAAAAACTGATTTTTTGTAAAAATCCGTAAAAACCACGATTGATTAATAGTCCGCTGGTCGGATATAATCATTGGCATTAAGCAGGATAGCGGTTAACAGGATTGTCCTGATTGACTTTACATCCTGCAGAGTGGGGAAGATAGTTAGGAGAGGAAAGATGAAAAAGTTGATCTTGTTTACCGCAATTCTGTGTTTCACCTCTGGTGCATTTGCCGATCCGGATATCCAGTTTTCGCCTTACGGCCCGACAGGATGGTCCTATAATGGAAACTACACATTTACTTTTGGACCGCAGGACATTGATTTTGTTCTGGGCGGGCAGACGGACGCTTTGTTCGGGCAGCTGGTGTATCTGCCGGACTTGACGCTTTCCAGCTACAGCTCGATTATACCGGGTGTAGCAGGCACCGGCATGTTTGCCGGCGGCGGCGTTCTCCAAATTAAGGACACTGCGGGGAACCTGCTGGCAGCAGGAGTACTTGAAGAAGGCAGTTATGCGGCTGTTTTCACAACGTCTTCCGCTTATCCTGAAGTTGCTCTGGATGTTACTATTACGCAGATTAACAATACGATTGGATCTGCTTACTTGAGCACGCTGTCGGTTGGAATGAAGTGGGATTTGAATTTGTCGCTGCAGTGGAACGGGAGCTTTGATGCCATGATAACCTCAAACGGAACCGGTTCTGACGGAATGAGCGGCAGCTTGACAATCCCGGAACCGGCTACGCTGGTCCTGCTGGGATTAGGCGCACTTTTATCCGGCCGCAGAAAATAAGACCTTTTTACTGACAAGCTTCATCATCGGAGGATGAGGCGAGAATCGGTTTCTCGTCTGAGGGACAGCTTCAATGCACCCTCGAAAAGACCGGGTTTTTCAGAAGGAAAATCCGGTTTTTTTATTTTTACCCGCGGGCCTTTTGGTTAGAATGTCTGCGGTGTAGGAGTGCTCCTCAAATAAGCTTTTTCTGGGAGATGAGAGTATCAGAGCATCAACCATTGTAGTCGGGCTTGGCAATCCGCTGATGGGCGATGAGGGTATCGGGATTGTGCTGATTGAAAAGCTGGCGCAAATGGCCGCAGAAGGCAGGCTGCCGGCGGATTCTGTGGACTATCACGACGGCGGCACCGGCGGCATCAATCTCCTGCATGCTATTGCCGACCGCCGCAAAGCTGTTATCCTTGACTGCTGCCGTATGAATACGGCGCCGGGAACAATTAAGCGGTTTACGCCCGATGATGTGGTAACCGTAAAAAAAATGGCTCATTTATCCCTCCACGAGACAGATATTCTCCAAGTTATCGATTTAGCCCAGCAGCTGGGGCAATGTCCGGAGGAGATTGTCTTTTTCGGCATCGAACCGGAAACCGTTGAACTGCAAACGGCACTCAGCCCGACACTGGCTGCCCAAATGCCTGCGTATCTTGCTCTTATCCAGAATGAATTGCTTGCGCAGAGGCATTTGTAATTTTCCAGTAGAATTGCATCTCATTTTGCTGTATAATAACGCAAACTATTTAAGACTCTAAATACAGATATGCCTATGAATCCGCTCTATATCGGCGCGACGTTACGCGACTGCGGCAAAACCTCGGTCAGTCTGGGTCTGATGCAACTTCTTCAGGCCCGCGGGATTAATCCGGGCTACTGCAAACCTGTTGGCCAGCACTACGTGCGCTACCATGATAAAAATATCGATGAAGACGGCGTGCTGATGCATCAGGTCTTTAATCTTCAAGATGAACCCTACTTTCTCAGCCCTATTGCCATCGAAAGGGATTTTACCCGAAAATTTATCCAGAATCCGAATGTCAAGCCGCTGGAAGAGGAAATTCTCCGGTGTCATCAGGAGCTTCTGAAAAAGCATCCGATGGTTATTGTGGAAGGAACCGGCCATGCTGGCGTAGGAAGCTGTTTTGGACTGTCGAATGCACGGGTAGCCCAGCTTCTTGGCGCCAAGGTTGTTATCGTTACTTCGGGCGGCATCGGACGGCCCATTGATGAAATCGCGATGAGCTTGGCCCTGTTCAGAGATTTTAATGTCGACGTGCTGGGAGTCATTCTCAATAAAATCCTGCCTGAAAAATACGATATGGTCAAGGACACCGTAGATAAGGGGCTTCGGCTGCTCGGGACGCGCCTGGTTGGTGCAATTCCTTTCGACCGCCATCTGACAACCTTCACGGTTGGTCAGCTTGCGGAAGAATTCAACTACCAGATTATCTGCGGAGCCGATTCCCTCAATAACATCATCGAAGATACTGTGGTAGCCGCAATGGAGCCGCAAAATGTTCTCCAGCATATTCACGACAACTCCATTATAATTATTCCCGGCGACCGCGTAGATAATATTCTGGTCTCCATTCTCGTGCTGTCCCGCGGACAACCCAGCGGCGGCATTATTCTCACCGGCGGTTTTGAACCCCATCCGATGATTGAACCCCTGCTTAAAAGCAGCCGCATCCCTGTTCTGCTCAGTCAGGAAGACACATTTACCGTCAGTGCTCGAATGAAGGATCTTGGCTTCAAAATTCGCTCTTATGATACAGAAAAGGTAGCTCGTCTTCATGATTTAGTAGATAAGTATGTAGATTGCGGCTTTATTCTAAATGCCGTTCAGCAATAGCAGCGTTGCAGGCCGGCTATATCTTTTGAAGCTTTATTACAAAATAACAAGCTTTTGTTCACCTATATTGTCCATTGTGCCGCATTGTTCCCCTTAGGGTTGAATTCTCATACAAATAGGTAGAGATTTATCCAACTACCCGCCTTTTGGAAATTTTAAACCTCCTCCTTATTGCCAGCGTATAATAAGAGAAGTATTTTTAATGGAGGTCAGAATAATGCATACCCATATTCACAGACCTGAATGGAACAAAATAAAACTTCAGATGGACGATATTCTTCGGGATCCACGTTTCTGGGCTGTGCTAGTCCTGATTGTGCTATTCGGATTAATGGTTCTGACGGCATTGTTTACAAAGCAGGGAAGCGGTACGATACCGGTCCATCCTTTTTATATGCCATAGGGCTGCCAAGAGGACTCGGCCGAAGTTGGCAGCCTGTATTATAAATCCGGCAAAGAAGAGGTATATTTTCTGAAAGGAGAAGCAATGAGCGTACAAGAATATCTTCAGCAGCATCATTGCGGGTACAGGGTAACAGAACATAAACCAGTTTTTACAGCCGAACAATTGGCGGTCGTTGAGCATGTATCGCCTCGGCAGGTGGCAAAACCAGTTGTCGTGCGATGTGATGGGCAGTATTACTTATGCGTCCTGCCCGCAGACAGAAAAATAGACTTTTATGCCATTGGGCATCATTTAAAGGTTAAAAATGTCGATCTGGCCAGCGAACAGGAGATGAAAACGCTTTTTACTGACAGTGAACTGGGGGCTGAACCGCCCTTCGGCAATTTATATAACCTTCCAACGCTGATGGACAAGACACTGGCCAAAGACAAGGAAATCGTTTTTCAGGCAGGCAGCCACAAGCAGTCGCTTTGGATGAGCATGGACGACTATAAAAAGCTGACTAATCCGGATATCTTTTCTTTCAGCTACCCACAAGTACTCGATGAGATTGAATCGATGCCGTTTGACCCCTTTTTTTATGACCCGTACGGCATCTAAAAATGATAAAATTTCAGCCGTTTGAAGCAGTGTATTCTTCCAATAAAAAATAGAACTGTGCAGGGGCTGGATTTTAGCCGCTTATGCCAAATCGGGATTAGGGGTCAACGATAATTTCTTAATAAACGTGTAATTTTTCATTCCACTGATAAGTTTTGAAAAGTTTGCCTGCCTTCTTTTGTTTTTGCTTGACCATCCGCAGAAACTTTCTTACAGTACAACCAACAACAGCATAATGAAAAGGAAAATATAAACTAAGCTGGGTAGGTTCGTACATGGCTGACGAGCAGGTTTTAGTAATCAAGCGGTCAATCATCGAAGAAATCGGGGTATTTCACGGATTGATGTTTAACATCCGGGAGTACTTGGACCGTATTTTTGCCGCCGGGGCAGGACAGTTTATTCCCCGCACGCAGGCGGAAAAAGATCCCGGTTTCAAGCAGCTGATTCCGTATGTTCTCATCAGCTGCAGCGGACGGTACCTGACCTATGTCCGCGGCAAGCGGGCCGGCGAAAGCCGCCTGATAGCCAAGCGTTCCATCGGCATTGGAGGACACATCAATCCCACCGATGATATGTCGCTCTTTTCCCCGTACCAGACATATCTCAATGCCGTCCAGCGGGAGGTCGAAGAGGAAATTTACATTCAAGCACGCTATACCGACCGTATTGCCGCCCTGCTCAATGACGACACCAACGAAGTCGGCGCTGTGCATTTGGGCATTGTACACCTCTGGACATTAGACTCCCAGCAAGTCAGCCGAAAAGAGCAAATGATTACCCAGCTTGAATTTATGAACAAAGATGCACTGCGGCAGGTTCGGGAACAGATGGAAACATGGTCGCAGCTGTGTCTGGATGAGCTGGACAATATCGAAAAAACCGTCCTTTCCTGAATGCCGTTCAGCTGTTCCTCAGGCAGATGAATGTTATCTGGTTTCGGCTGCCAAGCCGCATGGGTGGCCCCCACGTGCCGGAGCCCGTTGAAATATACAGATGCATTCGGCCTATCCTATGCAATCCTTTGAGGTATTGAAAACGGCTGCGTACCACCCAATTGAACGGCCAGATTTGGCCGTTGTGCGTGTGTCCACACAGCATCAAGTCAATCCCTGCTCTGGCTGCAGCGTTGTATCCTTCGGGCTGGTGATAAAGCAAAACCGTAAACAGATCCGGCTGTCGCTGAAGACGCGTTAACATATGCTCAACCCATGCCGGATCATCGCTGTCGTCAATGCCGACAAGCTGTATGCCGCTCCATTTTACCGCTTCATTCCGCAGCGGAATAACCGCTGTCTGCTTCAGCAGCGCAGCAGCTTTTTCCAGTCCGAAATAGCGTTCGTGGTTGCCTGATATCCAATAGATCGGGACATTCAAACGCTGCAGAGGCAAGAGCGCATCCGGCGGCAAATGCCCTTGCGGATCAATAAGGTCGCCTGTAATGACAACAGCATCCGGCTTCAGAGCTGCCGATTTTTCAACAAGCCGTTCCAAATGCCGCCAGCTGACTGAACCCAGATGAATATCGCTTAACTGCACAATATTCAGGTTTACGGGCGCTGGCAGCTCAATGGTTTCGACATTAATGCATCTGGCATTCATAAAAGCATACACCGACAGAAGAAGAATCGTCCCTGCGGCAAACCATCGGGAAATGTCCAATGGAAATCGAAAAATCAGATACAGCAAATCATGACTGAGCAGAACAATCAAGCACAGCCAGCCGACCCCCAAACCGATTGCTGAAAGCCGTACAAAAAAATTGCATAGGCCGCACGGATATTTGCGTTCCAGGATGGAAAAAAGGATATACCCAAACGCCAGCCAGACCAGCATCAGCCAGAAAAACATAGTGTGCTTGATCTTAAAGAATGCGAACAGCCGCGACAGGATATAATAATATCCGCCTAAGCAAATTCCTGAGAAAATGGATATAAAAACCAGCACCCCAAACCTTTGCATTATAAAACCAGTCCGACTGTCAAGCTGGGTTATTCCTGCATTCTCATCTGCCGTTTTTGACAGATTCGAAGGAATTTCCTATTTCCACCTGAACCTTCCCGTTTTGGATTAGTACTATTGTAGGGACATTTTGTTCGATTCATACAAGAAAAGGATATAAAATACCGAATAACAACGGTGATTTTGACCATTCAAGAAATCGTGATTTGGGGAAAACTATGAACCTGAATGAATATTTTGAAAATACAGATGGCGTTGGAATCTTGGCAACGGCCGACAGCAAAGGGAATGTGGACTGTGCGATTTATGCCACACCGCATATCATCGATGAGGAAACAATCGCATTTATTATGCGGCCGCGTCTGAGTTATAACAATATCCGGCAGAACCCGAAAGCCGTTTATATGTTTATTGAAAAAGGAGCCGGCTATAAAGGGCGTCGGCTATATCTGGAAATGAGCCATGTTGAGACCAATTCTGAAAAGGTTCATCTGATTCGTCGGAAATCCCACGGCGGAGGCGACGAGGCAGATGCCAAACTGGTTTATTTCAAAGTGATGCTGACACGACCGCTGGTTGGGGAACAAGAGACATCCTGATATGAACCGTCAGCTTCTCCTACTATGCACAATTTGCATTCTGATATGCCTTGCGGTGGGAGGAATCAGCGGATTGACCGTACAGAATGGCGGCGGAGAATGGTATGCAGCTTTAAAGCGTCCGCCGCTGAATCCGCCGGCACAGGTATTCGGGATTGTATGGCCCATACTGTATGTTCTAATGGGCATTGCAGCAGGTCTAATCTGGGCCCGTGGCTGGCAAACTGCCGGCGTAAAGCAGGCCTTGTTGGTCTTTGGTATTCAGCTTGTGCTCAACGGGCTGTGGAGTCCGCTGTTTTTTGGTCTGCATTGGATAGGAGCAGCATTGGCAGAGTGTATTTTGCTGTGGGCAATGGTTTTAGCTGCCGCAGCAAGATTTAAAACCATTTGTCCATCCGCTTCCCTTTTGCTCTGGCCGTATCTGGGCTGGCTGACATTTGCTGTGTATCTGAATGCCGGCTACTGGATTCTTAATAGATAACACAGCCTCCTATAAAATCTGCCTGCTAAGATAGGGTGATAACAAAAAGCAGAAATTGAATAGCGTATTTATTCTTGAGGCAGTCGGGCTAAATCTGCATCGGCTCCGGCGACCATAAGAATATCATCCTGATAGACTTTGGTTTCCGGCATAGGAACATTGAGAATTTCGCCGGATTCCTCCTGTTCAACAGCCCTGCTTCGCTTAATTGCTACAAGGTTAAGATTGTATTTTTGCCGAAGCTGCAGTTCTCGAACAGTCTTGCCGTCAAAACTGGCCGGAGCAGAAACCCGGGCCAGACTGTACCCCGGGGAAAAATCGATTTTTTCCTCAATATGCGGTGTAATCAGCCGGTATGCCCACCGCTGGGCTGTTTCTATTTCGGGATATATCACCTCGGTTGCCCCGATGGCCGTAAAAACAGTTCCGGCAGTTGTGTTTTCCGCACGGGCAAAAATCTGCGGAATCCCCAATTTTTTGAGATTCACAACCGTTAATATAGCCGATTCAAATCCGTGCCCGGCTCCCATTCCGACAACCGCGATATCGACCCTGTCGATTCCCTGAGCTTTTAGGGCATCGATATCGGTGCTGTCGAGCCGAATAGCCACTGCAACCTGGTCACGTATGTTTTCAATCACCTCTCGGTCTCTGTCAATTGCAATCACTTCAGCTCCGCCGGCAGACAAGGCACGTGCCAAACTGCTGCCAAACCGCCCTAATCCAATCACTACAAAACGCTTCATATTCAATCCTCATTATAAAAGAAAGTCCGGCTGCCAAGCCGACTACTATAAGGTTCCTGTTTGATTATCCTTTATCCAACAACCAGCGGCTCTACCGGATAATCATATTTGGCCGGCTTGACATTAAACATAAGCGCTGTCAGCAGCGTCATCGGCCCCAGACGTCCAATGAGCATCATGGCAACAATAATCCATTTGCCCGCCGTGGTCAAAACCGGCGTAATTCCAGTCGTTAATCCCACAGTACCCATCGCCGAGGCCGCTTCAAAAGCCACATCTTCAATCGGCAGGGATTCGCCACGTTCTGTAATTGTCAGCGCCAGTGTGCCGGCCAGCAGCATAACCGCATAGAGAACCGTAATTGTTACCGCCCGTCCGAGCACTACCAGCGGAACAGCCCGACGAAATATTTCCACTTCTCTGCGCTTCCCCAAAGTTGCATAAATCACCATTACTACCAAAGCAAAGGTAACCGTTTTTATGCCGCCGGCCGTAGAACCGGGCGAGCCGCCGATGCACATCAGAATAATAAGAATCAGCTTACTGGCCGGAGAAAGCGCCGCAATATCAATGGTATTGAAGCCCGCTGTTCTGGCGGTAATAGATTGAAACAGGGCTGACAAAAACCGGGGATCCCGTTGAGGACTGGTCGAACAGGCCTCAAACAGCATCAAACCTGCGGTACCGGCCATAATCAAAAGAAGGGTCGTGGTTAGAACCACTTTCGTCTGAAGCGTCAGCCGCCGTGGACTTTGGAGATTAAATACATCCGGATAGATGCCCTTTTTGCTGAAAAGGCGATTTAGCCGCTGGCCGGAGACCTCTGCCAGATTATAAAGAACGGCAAATCCGAGACCGCCGAGAATAATCAGGGGACAGATAACTGCATAGACAGAGATGCAAGAACGGAAATCCATCAGACTGTTGCTCATCAGCGAGAAACCGGCATTGCAAAAGGCACTGATGGAATGAAAAATACTGAAAAACCAGCGACGCTCCGGAGCTACCAGACTTGGCACATAATCCCACATTGGATACAGGCAGACTGCCCCGACGGCCTCAACAAGAAGCGTTGAAACAATAATGAAGCCGACCATTGTGCTGATGCGGCTAAGCGTGCGTTCGTTAAGTAAATCCTGCAGAGCCGCCTGTTCCCGCATTGTCATGGATTGACCCAGAAGCAGCCCTAAAACAGCCCCAAAGATCACAATGCCCAATCCACCCAGCTGCATCAGCGACAAAATAACAATCTGACCAAAGAGTGTAAAATCACGGCCGGTATTTTTAACAATCAGCCCTGTTACGCACGTGGCGCTGGTTGCCGTGAAAACCGCATCCGTCACATTTATTGTTCCCTCATGCGCCCGGGGCAGCATCAGCAGGCCGGCCCCTGCCAGAATCAGCACCACAAACAGGGTAATCAGCGAACGGGCAGGATTGTGCCCTGTGGAGGCCAGATAGACGGTGCTTCGGCAGACTTTGTCGATCACCTGTACTATCAGGTAAATGCTGATGCCTTGAACAAACCACTCAAAGATTTGACCGGAGGACCACTTTTCTGCCCCCAAAAAAAGAACAAACAGCAAACCCAGCAGAGGAATTTCGAACCAGTACAGCCGGAAAAAATCCCGCTTGGAAACTGCGTTAAAATACCGAATCAATTTTTCTGTTACAAAAAAACAGAACAGGATGATTTCGGCACTGTGCAGCCAGATGCTGGGCAAAGGCGGCTGGTCAAAACCATACAGCATCACAAAAGTCGATGCTACAGCCGCAATTCCGATAAGATTGAGGCCAACAATAACCGCATCCAGCTTTTTATTCTTGTATTCGACTTTCATCCATCAAGTCAGAAAACATTCTGCCTTTATGTCTGATTGGATATGTTCAATATCCGGTATTATAAGATTTCCTGATTTGTTTTACCCGCTTTAGGGAAAAATTTCCATTCTTTTTTACCCGATATCGGCCAGACCAAGTTTGGCTCCAAACCGTCGGATGAGTTCCTGACGAACAGCCGCATTGTGAGGACTGGTTAAAGCCGGATCCGCTTCAATCAGCTCAAAGGCATCCCGACGGGCCAGATTCAGCAGATCAAAATCATCTACAATATTGGCAATCTTCAAATCCGGCAGACCATGCTGGCGTGCACTGAACAATTCACCGGGACCGCGCAGCCGCAGGTCCTGTTCGGCAATTTCAAAACCATCCCGGCTGCGGGTTAAAATCTGCAGCCGGCTGACAGCCTTTTCATCATCCGTTTCGGCAAATAAAAGACAATAGGACTTGCTCTGGCCGCGGCCGATTCGTCCGCGAAGCTGGTGCAGCTGGGCAAGGCCAAAACGATTGGCATTTTCTATAACCATAATGGTTGCATTGGGAACATCTACTCCGACTTCGATTACCACTGTTGAAACCAGCACATCCAGCTTGCCGGTACGAAACTGCTCCATCACCTGGTCTTTTTCTGCCGACGGCATCTGGCCGTGCAAAAGCCCAATCTTAAACTCCGGAAAAATCTTTTCTTTCAAATAATGATACTCATCAACCGCGGCTTTTATGTCGCCATTGGCGCTGTCAGCCTCCGAAAAAGCGTCAATCCTCGGATACACAAAATAGGCCTGCTTTTTAGCCCGCAGCCGCTGCCGTATAAACTCCATTGCATCGCGCCGATTGGGCGGCTGCACCCAGCGTGTAATCACTTCGCCCCGTCCCGGCGGAGTGTGCTTAATCATCGACACATCCAAATCGCCGAAGGCCGTCATCGCCAGCGTGCGCGGGATGGGTGTGGCCGTCATCACCAAGCAATGGGGCCAATGACCTTTGCGCAGGCCGGCCCGCTGATGCACTCCGAATTTGTGCTGCTCATCAATAATAACCAGACCCAGATTGGCAAAGGCCACATCTTCTTCCAGCAAAGCAACCGTGCCGACAACAATATCCACATCTCCATTTTTCACCCGGTTCAATAACTCCTGTCTGTTTTTGCCGGTCAGTCCACCGATGAGCAGTTCCCGCCGAACCCGGCTGCCTGCCAAAAAGCGTTCGATGCTGGCGAAATGCTGGCGAGCCAGAATTTCCGTCGGGGCCATAATGGCTGCCTGTGTTTTGTTGGCTACTGCAACCAGTGCCGCATAGAGGGCAACCACCGTCTTGCCCGAACCGACATCACCCTGCAGAAGCCGGTTCATCGGGACCTCTTTGGCCATATCAGCGGTAATCTCACGGATGACTTGCTCCTGATCAGCTGTCAGCAGAAATGGAAATCGCTGACGAATGCGGCGGTCAATTTCATCGGTGCACACCATTGGCACCGCCGGACAAGCATGCTGAATATGGTACCGTTTCAGCGCCAAACCGGCCTGCATGAAGAACAGTTCTTCGTATTTAAGCCTGCGTCTGGCTGCAGCAAGCATATCCTCGTTGTCTGGAATATGAATCTGCCGATAGGCGTCCGGCCGGGGCATCAATTCATTTCTTTTCCGAAAAGCTGCATCGAACAGTTCCGGCATCAGAGGAGCCAGCAAGTCGATATTCGTCCTTACAATTTTTTTAATCTGCCAGCTCGGCAGTTTGGCGCTGGCCGGATAAACCGGACCGCTGAATGCATCCGGCCCGCGCGGCTGATCGGGATGGACAATCAAAAACTTCGGATTATTGATTTGAAGCTGATATCGGTAGCGAATGGCCTTGCCATGAACCAGCAGCATCTGCCCCGGTTCCAGCTGGTTAACCAGATATCGGCCGTGAAACCACACAATCCGAATAGTCCCTGTCTGGTCGGCCAGCGTCGCCTCAAAAAGGGGAATTTTCCGGTACGGCTGCCAGTCCGTCTGTTCCACCAGCCCGAGAATACACACTGTTTGGTTGGCACGCACATCGGAAATGGCCATCGGTTCGGGCATAAAGACCCAATCCCGAGGGTAATATTCCAGCAGGTCACCGACTGTTTTCACTCCCAGTTCATCAAACGCTTGTGCCCGCATAGGCCCCACTCCGGCCAGAAACTGCACGGGTGTGTCTAATGTTATCGTACCGGCTTGCTGCACCATATGCGTTATCTTATCCGTCCTTTTGTCATTATGCAAGTGCCGCATAGCAGAGAAATAAAGTCCCAAAATGCATTCTCTGAGATTATTTTGCCGCACCGCCAGCACAGGTCCGGCTGTGAATCCGGCAGTCCTGATTTATCCGTCCGCCGGCGTCTTGCAGAAATGGCCGGTTTGGTATGAAGCTTACGTTTTTATTGAAGGGCAATAAAACAGCCGCTACCGGGTATCAATATTCTCTTCCTGAGGCGTCAGGATATGTTCTTCGTGGGCAAAATCATCGTCAGGATTGCTTTCGATTTCATCCGACGGATCGGCTTCCTGCGTCAAATCGCTGTACCCTGCAACCTGATCATGAATCATATTCTTTCTCATCGCCTCATACTCTTCAAGAGTCATTACAACTTCGCGGGCCTGGCTGCCCTTGTACTCGCCCAGCAGTCCCATCGCCGCCATCGTCTCAATAATCCGAGAAGCCCGTGCATAGCCGATTCCCAACCGCCGCTGCAGAAGCGACACGCTGCCCCGCTGGGTCTCCAGGACAACTTTGACAGCATCTTCAAAGAGCTCATCCTGCTTAGCGGCTGACAAATCTACGGTATTGAGCTGCATCAACTCTGTACTGTACTGCGGCTGGGCAACATTCTTGAGGAATTCCACAATCCCGCGAATTTCATCATCTTCCAAATATGCCCCCTGCGACCGTATCAGCTCGCTGGTTCCCGGACGCAGAAACAGCATATCCCCCTGCCCCAGCAGCGCTTCAGCGCCGTTTTGGTCAAGAATGATCCGGCTGTCCATTCTTGCGGCCACGCGGAATGCAATCCGCGAGGGCATATTGGATTTAATAAGCCCTGTTACCACAGTGGCCTGAGGCCGCTGGGTGGCCAACACCAGATGAATGCCGACAGCACGGCTCTTCTGCGCTATGCGGACGATATAGGCCTCTACTTCTTTGGCGGATGTCATCATCAAATCGGCCAGCTCATCAATGATAATAACAATATGCGGCAGCTTCTTAGGAATTTTGGCTTCCTCTTCCTGACTGGAGGGCTTAAACCGTTCAATAAGCTGCTCGGCTGTCAGCAGATTGTACGAGGCGATATTCCGCACCTGCGCTTCTGCCAGCAGCTCGTAACGCTCGTCCATTTTCTGCATGGCCCATTCGAGAATCTGCTCGGCACGCCGCATCTCCGTAATTGTCGGACACATCAGATGCGGAATCGACTCGAACATTGCCATTTCCACCATTTTAGGGTCAATCAGAATAAGCTTGACTTCATCCGGCCGGCGGGTCAAAAGGATGCTGGTAATGATGCTGTTGATGCAGACGCTCTTGCCCGAACCGGTCGTACCGGCTATCAGCAGATGGGGCATGGAGGCCAAGTCTGACACCAGCACCTCCCCGGAGGAGCTTTTGCCAAGAAACAGCGGAATCTGCATTTTAGCAGCTGCTGTTCCCTTCTGAATCAATTCCTTCAGCCGAACAATTTCCCGCTGGCTGTTGGGAACCTCGATGCCAATTGTATGCTTGCCGGCCAGCGGTGCTACAACCCGCACAGAGCCGGAACCCAGTGCACGAGCCATATCATTCGACAGCGCCGAAATCTGGTTGACCTTGACCCCGGGAGCCAGCTCCAGCTCATACATCGTAATTGCCGGTCCTGCTTCCGCATTCACCACATTGGCGCTGATGCCGAACTCCTGAAGCAGGTCCTCAAGGGCTTTGGCTTTGTGCTCGACCATTTTGCTCTGAACAGCAGCAAAACCCGTCTCCGGCTCCCGCAGCAGTTCCAGCGGCGGAAGCTGATAATCATCATAACTTCTCTGAACCGGCAAAGTGGTTTTAGGACGCACACTTTGCTTGGGCTTCTGCGCCACCGCCTGTTTTTTCTCTTCCGGTTCACTGGATCCGCTGGTTTCGGCATGTTTTACAGATATATCCGGCGGTTCCTGTGCCGCCGGCTGGGAAAGAACAGGCTGGATTTCTTGCGGAACAGATCCGGCGGATTCGGAAATCAGCGGCTGCTGTTCTAAGGATTTGGCTTTATGCTGGGCAGTATAATTGTGAACAGCCTGCGCAAATGAGGCGGCCTGTTTTTTCTGACGCTGACTGAGCCGGATCCATATATCGCCCAATGCCTGCGAATGCTCACAAGCCGCATTCCAGGCCGGCTCAGCCAGTCCCATCGCCTTCAACACGACTGTGCCAAACCAGCGGACCAATGCAAAAACCACCGAGTCAGCCAGCAGCAGCGCTCCCACTGTCCAGCAGCACAGGACAACAAGCCAGCTGCCTAATTTGGCAAGATGCTGATTCAGATACACTGCCGCACCTACACCCAAGATGCCACCGTTTCCAGTCGGGAAAGACCCATTCTTAAACAGCCCCAATGTCTCATAGGGCCAAACCATATACCATGCTGTTGAAATAGAAGCCACTACCAAAATCAGTCCGACCAGACGCAGGAGCGGCTGGGTAACAGATTTGCCGCAGATATGTATTGCCAACGCCGCCGCCGCCGAAAACCAAGCCACCAGAATGCCCGGCCCGAAATAATACAAAGCATAATAGGCCGCAAAAGCACCCGCACGACCGCAGAGATTGTGCGGGGGATTATTGTACGGCCAAACATACTCACTGGGCGAATCGCCTATATCAAAACTTAAGGTACTGACGAATAAGAAAATACAGATGCACAGGAGGATAAATTCTCCAGCAATCCGATAGACATTTGCGTGCTTCACGGTTGTTTATAATCCTTGTTTTTATTATTAAAAACACCTATTAAAAATCTTGCTTTGTATTTTATATCGGCATTTGGGACTGATTTTATGCAAAAGCTGTCTGGCAATGAATAAAAATATCTTCATCTGTTATCAAAACTGTGATTTCAACATTAAAAACAGGTAAAATAGAAAAGAAAGTTAAAAAATGCAATTTGATCGAGGATCTGGAAGAAGTCAGCATTCCACAATCAGCTGACCGCCAGAGGTGCCAAAAAAGATGAAAGTAATCAGCACAAGGCCGGCTCCTGCAAAAAATAAGGCCCGCCGATTGCTGGGATTGAGAATCCGCTCAAGCCAAGCAGGTATGGGATCCTGTTGGGGTTTGCTTTCAATCTGGGCAATCAATTTTTCAGTTTCTTCTCTTAACGCCCTATTGCGAACTTCGGGAAAATCGGTATCCGGTGCTGACGGCTTGCGGCCGAATGTTACAGGACTAAGACGCTCCAATATATTCGGTTCTGCTTCTATGAATGCAATCTGGGCATCATATTTGCTGCTTAACGAGCGCATTCTCGCATTCTGCTGCTGGATTTCCAGCAATCGATTGCGGCTTTGATAATATTGTACCAGCTCCGGCTCGGCTAAAATTGACAGAACCATTGCAATCATTCCAATCAGGAAAAAGACTGCAAATAAAAAGAACCGGATTATCCGTGCAAGCCGCAGCATATTTTCACTATCCAAACCTGAAACACATCCCCGCATCAGCGTTGGCATCTGTAGCGAAAGGGGCGTTTCAAATTCGATAAATAAGATCAGAAAAAAAGGGCACAGACGCAAGAAATGCCCCTGTGCCCATTTTATCGGTCTTTAAAGGGTTAGTACTTGAAGATTTCCCCGCCGTAACGGGCTGCCGAGCCGAGTTCCTCATGAATCCGCAGAAGCTGGTTGTATTTGCAGATGCGATCTGTACGGCAGGCAGAACCTGTCTTAATTTGTCCCACACCTGTGGCTACTGCCAAATCGGCTATGGTGGCGTCTTCGGTTTCGCCGGAACGATGGCTTATGACGGCAGTATAACCATTGCGCTGAGCCAAATTAATGGCTTCCAAGGTCTCGGTAAGCGTGCCGATCTGGTTGACCTTGATAAGAATAGAATTGGCACAGCCCTTTTCTATTCCGGCAGCCAGTCGCTTGGTATTGGTAACAAACAGGTCATCGCCGACAAGCTGATATCGGCCGCCGACTTTTTCAGTCAGGTATTTCCAGCTGTCCCAGTCATCTTCAGCCAGACCATCTTCCAGACTGACGATAGGATATTTATTCAGCCATTCCATCCAGTAGTCAGCCATCTGCTTGCCGGTAATCTGTTTCTTCGGATCGGATTTGAAGAACTTGTATTTCTTGGTGCTGCCGGTCCACATTTCAGAGGCTGCCGGATCCAGCGCAATGAAAATATCCTTGCCCGCTTTATAGCCGGCCTTCTTGATGGCTTCGAGAATAACCTCGATGGCTTCCTGATTGCTCTTAAGAGAAGGAGCAAAACCGCCTTCGTCGCCGACAGCTGTATTATAGCCCTTGCTTTTCAACACACTTTTGAGCGAATGGAAGACCTCGACACCCATCTGCAAAGCAGTCGGGAAATCTTTGGCGCCGACAGGCATCACCATAAATTCCTGAAAGTCCACATTGTTGTCGGCGTGTTTGCCGCCGTTGAGAATGTTCATCATCGGCACCGGCAGGATATTGGCATTGCATCCACCGATGTAGCGATACAGCGGCAAATCCACAGAGATTGCCGCCGCTTTAGCAACCGCCAATGAGACACCTAAAATAGCATTGGCACCGAGCTTGGACTTGTTAGCAGTTCCATCCAGCTTGCATAGAAATGCATCCAGCTCTTCCTGAGCCATAGCATCCATACCGAGTATTTCGGGAGCGATTTTTTCATTTACATTCTTAACAGCCGACAAAACGCCTTTGCCGTTATAGCGTTTGGACTTGGCATCACGCAGCTCGCAGGCCTCATGGACACCCGTACTGGCACCGCTGGGCACTGCCGCACGTCCAAAGGAACCATCGTCCAGAAGAACATCCACCTCGACGGTTGGATTGCCGCGCGAGTCCAGAATTTCTCGTGCTTTTACATCAACAATTGTTGTGTACATTGGTCTTTCCTTTCATTCTTAAAGCAGTTGCTTTTACTGTATCCTATTATTCAGCAGGCCTTGCCCGAAGAAACGGCATAAAAAGGTACACCACAGCCGCCGCTTCGTCAAGAATGGATTTTGCGAAAAAGAGCAATTGCCTCTATTCCTTAAGCCGCAGACTGTCGCCAGTATCTTCCAATTCGTGAAGACGGGCACGGGATTGCGGGCTCATGGTTGGCTGGTGGCATACCAGCATCAGCCGGCCGTCAAATGTCCGAAAGACCATGCCATGCCCGCTGTCATCAGTCAGCAGGGGCTCAAGCTGCCGCCATGGACCAGCCAGCCGGCCCGACAATGAAAAAGCAACCGTTTGGGCATATTTCTTGTTTTCCTGCCAGCTTGACCAGAGCATCAGCAGCCGTCCGGTTTTGGTCCGCCAAAGAAAACAGCCGTCGGTAACAAACGTACGGGATTCATCGTCCGGTTTGGCCTGCCAAGGGGTAATCCATGGCGCATCAGATCCTTCAAAGAGCATCAGGGGTTTATCCTCTTGGGGACCGGATAGATCCGGTTTGAGACGTACGGCCTCAACAGTGCCGTTGGTAACCTGTATCCACTCATGGCAGTAAACTATCCACGGAATGCCGTCTTCAACAAAAAGCGTGCCGTCCAGTGTCATCAGGCCGTCGGGTGTTGCCGGCCGGTCCGCCAGCGGCACAAATGGCCCGTCGGGTGTAGCGCTGACAAAAATCTGCGTAGCCCGCATATGGGTAACACGCGGTGTTTGCGGCGGCTGGGTATAGATTTTGTCGCGGTTATGAAGAGTAACAAACAAGTAATATTTGCCATTGTATAAATGTACCTCGGGCGCCCAGGCACCATGAGCAGGATTAGCCCAGCCGTCTTGGGGTACTTGAAATACGACTTTGGGACCCTGCCACAGCTTGAGATCCTTGCTTGTGTAAGCGACCACACCGGCCTGGCCCCGCGGCAGAGCACCGGAGGTGATGCTGGTGTAGAGATAATAGGTTTGGCTGCCGGAATCAGCCAAAATAAATGGATCATGGGCACGAAAATCTTCCAGAGCCATATTTTCCGCTGCATACCCACTAACAGCCGAAACGATGCATAATAAGACAAGAAGCGGCTTAGCAGGATTATACATCATTTTTTCCCCCTTGCTGATGGTTTCTTAAAAGGATTTTGAACAAGTGATTGGTCCGGCTCAAATGCAAGCTGGTCAAACCGTCGTTCTTGCTGGGGCGCTTTTCCGAAAAAGAGCATATCGGCAAAATCCACCAATGCCTGCCAGTCTTCTTCATTCTGGTCGTGCGGCCCTCTGCGAAACCAGATGCCCTGATTTTCAGGAACACCCAGCCATTCAAACACCGGCTGTGCGGCCAGATACGATTGCTGAGTGCCGTAAGGATTGGCCCACAGATCATCCACTGAATCAGTGGACAAAAGCCCGCGGGGGGCAACCAGTGCCCGAAGCAGATGCTGGTCAAAAGGCAATAGATTTTCTCTGTCTGCAAACTCCCGAAATCGCGGCACAAACCAATATCCAAACCGCTTGGGGTCAGTAATTTTCTCGAGAGTTTCGCACGTCTGTCCCTGCAGACGGAAACAGCCCGCCCCGCCGCAGCCGGAACCGTTGGGAACAGTCAGAGCAATTCGCTCATCCATTGCACCTGCCAGAAGAGCGGCTTTGCCGCCGCGGGAATGACCCGTAAAAATCAGTTTATCTTTGTCTACATAGTCCAGTGTCGTTAAGTAATCTATCACCCGCATTCCGCCCCAAGCCCATACAGCCAGCGTTGCCCAGTCATAGTCCGGATAAGCCGACTGGGCTGGCCCAGCAACGCCGTCTTTATCGGGATCGAAATCGTGGCGATTATAGTCCACCAGCATATAGCCGCGCTGCAGGAGTTCCTGCGGGATGCGGAAAATCCCATAATCATTTCGAATAATAACGGGAAATGGTCCTGTCCCGGGCGGTATCACAATCCCGACATTGACTGCGATAGACTCCTGCGGCCCCATCGTTAAAATCACATGCCGCTGAATAGCCCCGCTTTCTGAAACCTTTTCACTTTGTATCTTGGCTGTAACATTGCCCGGTGCCGGCGGCATATGTCCGTATTCATAATAAGCAAACAGAATCTTCAATTCATCACGCCGGCGCTGCCAGTCCGACACAGTTTTGACATGGCTTCCATTCTGCATTATAAACGGATCAGGAAGCGTTGAAAGAACAGGCAATTGATCCACAGGGGGTGTTTTTACAGCAGGATTGGGCCCCATTGAACAGCCGGCCAAAACTACCGCTACCATCAAACTTGTCCTATCCACTCTGAACCCTTTCATCCGCCATTTTGGATTCTTACTATACTGCAAGCCGGCATCTATCTCAACGGATTTCAAAAAAATACACAATCAGCTGATACTTAAAGATTACCTTTGAAAAGCAGACATAGATTGACGCTAATTAAGATAAGCAATGGATAAGATTAATGTCTGCTCGAATACTTTTCAATACACTGTCTATTATTCAAACTGGATATCCGAAAGGACAAATTGCAGGTCCGTGCGGCCGTTGTAGGTATTATACTGCGGCTCGAAAGCGACGCTGAATGTGTCAATCTCCAGCAGTTTCTTTTCGAGATTTCCCATCCCGAAGCCGATACAGCGGACAGCTCCGCTGGCATCAGCAATCGAAAGCTGCAGGTGGTCATTGCGGGCGCCGACCTTGCGCGGGGGAGCAATCAGTTTGACGCCGCGAACAGCAAAGAGGGGCTTGGGATTGCCCTGCCCGAACGGCTCGAGGTAGTTGAGTTCTTTCATCAGCCGTTCGGTAAAATCGGCTATACGCACTTCGGCATCAATCGTCAAACAGGACGCGGGCATCTTTTCCCTGAATGCCTGTTCTGCGGATGCCTCAAATGCCTCTGCAAACGCCGCTATGCGCGACGGTTCGATTCTCAAGCCAGCCGCCATCTCGTGGCCGCCGAAACTTATCAGATAGTCCGAACAGGCCTCCAGATGCGCATGCAAATTAAAGCCCTCGATAGAGCGGCCGGAACCCTGCCCAATTCCCTCGCCGGTGTTTATCAAAATCGTCGGCCGATAAAAATCATCTACAATCCGGGCAGCAACGATGCCGATAACACCAGTGTGCCAGTTCTCATCAGCCAGCACAATGGTTTTTCGGTCCGGATGATGAAGCCCCATCTGCACAATCCGCTGGCGGGCCTGCTTGAAGATATCCAATTGATATTTCTGGCGGAGACGGTTCTGGTCTTTGAGGTACTGTGCAATCTGGATTGCTCGGACTTCGCTTTCTGTCGTCAGCAGCTCGACTGCCAGACGGGCATGTCCCATTCGTCCGGCGGCATTGAGCATCGGGGCCAGACGGAATGCTACAGCATAGCTGTTGACATCAGCGGCATACAGCTCGGCTGTCTGCACCAGCGTCCGAATCCCGACAAGATTGGAGGCCTCCAGCGCCTTCAATCCATAGCCGGCCAGCACACGGTTTTCACCCCGAAGGTCCACCACATCGGCAATCGTGCCGATGCCGGCCAGCGTGGTGGCATTGAGCAGATATTGACGCAGCGGGGCTGATAATTGAACTCCTTTTTTGTAGGCATTAGCCACTGCCCAAGCCAGCTTAAATGCCACCATCGCACCGGCCGAGTGCGGATTGCCGTAGGCGGGATCCAGCCGCGGATGAACGATAGCCGCCGCATCAGGCAGAACTGCCCCCGGCTGATGATGATCGGTTATAAGGGTTTGGATGCCCATCTCCCGAGCCAGCCGCACCGGTTCGACAGCGGTAATCCCGCAATCAACCGTTATCAGAAGCTCTGTGCCGCCGGCGGCCAGTCGGCGCACGGCGTCGCTGTTGAGACCATAGCCCTCATCGATACGATGGGGAATATAATAATCCACCTGCGCCCCCAGCATCTGCAGCAGATGCCACAGAATTGCCACACTGGTGATGCCATCCACATCATAATCGCCGTAAATGGATATTTTTTTGCGGCTTTCAATCGCCTGACGAATGCACGCCGCCGCTTCGGAAATGCCGAACATCTGTTCCGGCGCAATCAAGTCGCTCAGTTTGGGAGATAAAAAAGCACGGGCTGGTTCGGTCTGGTCAAGCTGGCGGTTAATAAGAATTTGCGCGACCAGCGGCGATATATTCAGCGACTGGGCCAATTTAGCCGCATCACGGCTGGCCGGACGTATCTGCCAGACCTTTTTCTGCATCCCTGCCGCTATATTTCGCATCGCTTATCCAATCCCTATCTATTCTGCTCGGTTGACCTGCGCTATTATACACCCTGATATGTCAATTTCCAACCCCCAGTATCTAAGGCGTTCAGAAAAGCTCGCTGATGCAAATCTGCCCTTATTCTTTGGAGAATAAACCTGCCCTGTTATCAGTCCAGAGCAGCTTTCCTTTCAGCATCCGGCAGTCACCTTGATACACCGGTCACACAGGTCAGGGTAGTCGGCATTCTGGCCGACAGTAGGCCAGTAGTTCCAGCAGCGCTGACACTTGGGGTACGGACTCTTAGACGCTGTAATCTTAAGAGCCGCTCCCTTGGCCGCAGAAACCTGACTGACAATGCACAGAGCAGCAAAAGTCTCAATGCCTATCTGATTGAGGATCGTCAGCAGTTCCTCATCATTTGTTTCAATCTGTACCGCCGCTTCCTGATTGCTGCCGATAAGCTGATTTTTGCGAAGCGGTTCCAGCACTTTGAGCACGTCATCCCGCAGAGCCATAATTTTTCCCCATCGGCCGGCATTGGCAGAGGGATTGATGGACGCATCCGGCTGCGGCATCAGCGCCAAATGAACGCTGTCAACGGGCTGACTTTTATAGGGGATCGCAGCCCACGCCTCCTCGGCAGTGTGGACAAGGATAGGCGCCAGCATCCGCACCAGCGCATCGAGTATGCGATACATCGCAGTCTGTCCGCTGCGGCGGCTGCGGCTGGCGGCTCCATCGCAGTACATCCGGTCTTTAAGCACATCCATATAGATACTGCTCATCTCGACTGTGCAGAAATTGTAAATCAATCCATAGACGCGATGGAACATAAAGCTTTCGTACGCTTCGTGCACCTGAGCAATCAGTTCCTGAAGCTTTTCCATCGCCCACTGGTCAACCACCTGCATATCCTTATAGTCCACAGCCATTTCGGCCGGCACGAAGTCATTGATGTTGCTCAGAAGGTATCGCAGGGTATTGCGTATTTTGCGATAGGCCTCCTGCAGACGGCCAATCAGCTCATCGCTGCAGCGCATATCTTCCTGATAATTGACGCTGGCAACCCACAACCGGAGAACATCAGCCCCGTATTTTTCTATTTCCTCCAGCGCACTGACATAGTTGCCTGCCGACTTGGACTGCTTCATTCCCTTTTCATCAACAGTAAAACCATGCGTCAGCACCGTTTTGAACGGCGGCCTGCCGGTTGCCCCCAAGGCCGGCAGAAGCGACAGCTGAAACCAGCCGCGATGCTGGTCAGAACCTTCCAAGTATAAATCCACCGGTACAGGCTGGCCGGCCATCCGTATGACACTGTGCCAGCTGCAGCCGGACTCAAACCATACATCAAATATATTTTCTTCCTTGCGCAGGTCATCCCAGTCAAATCCGTCCGGTAGAACAAAATCGCTGCCTAAAATCTCTTTGGGGGAATCGGTAAACCAGCTGTCGGAACCCTTTTTGCCGATATGCCGCGCAACAGCCAAGACCGACTCCTTGGTCAACAGCGACTGCCCTCTGCTGTTGACAAACGCCGGTATCGGCAGCCCCCAAGCCCGCTGGCGGCTGATGCACCAATCAGGGCGGGATTCGAGCATTCCCTGAATCCGCTTTTGCCCCCAGCTCGGCACCCAGGTTACATCTTTTATCTGTTCCAGTGCCAGATTGCGAAGACTTTTACCGCCGAACTTTTCCACATCTTTATCCACACTGATAAACCATTGCTCGGTGGCACGTAAAATTACCGGCATTTTGCTTCGCCAGCAGTGCGGGTAGCTGTGCAGAATGCTGTCTTCATGCACCAGCAGCCCCAACTGCCTGAGGTAGGCATTTACTTCGGTATCAACCTCAAGTACTTTTTTGCCGCGCAGCCATTGAGGCACCGTATCATCATACGTACCATCATCACGAACCGGCGAATAAACAGCCAGCCCGTACTGCATTCCGGCCACATAGTCTTCGGCTCCATGCCCGGGTGCAATGTGCACAATGCCGGTGCCGTCATCGGTGGTAACAAACTCCGCATTAATAGCAAAATAAGCGTCCTTATCGGTCGGATTTTTCTCAATATAGGGATGCAGATACCGCAGTTTTTCGAAGGCGCTGCCTTTGACGGGCTGGCTGACAGAATACTGCCCTTCCGGACAACCGGCGGCCTTAATAACTGCTTCCAGACGATCCGCACAGACAATCGAGGTAAATGTCGTGCCGTTTCTGTTATACGTCAAACCCACATAATCATGCCATGGATGCAGTGCAACAGCCAAATTGGCCGCTAAGGTCCACGGGGTCGTTGTCCATATCATAAAGCAGACCTTGCTGTCTGCAGGCGCCAGACCCATCTGCCGAACCTTTTGCGCCGAGGCGGCATCCATCGGAAAATTAACATAAATGCTCGAAGATGTAATATCCTTGTATTCCAGCTCGGCATCGGCCAAGGCCGTTTCACAACCCACAGACCAATGAATGGGCTTGAGCTGCTTATAGACCAGTCCATTGCCGACCAATTCGGCAAAGATTTCCAGAATCCCCTGCTCGTACTGCGGCTTGAGCGTCAGGTACGGATGTTCAAAGTCGCCGAAGACACCCAAAGACTGAAACTGTTTCGTTTGGAGTTTGACATATTTCGATGCGTATTTATGGCACTCCCTGCGTATTTCGGGCTTGGACATCTGCTTGGCCTTTTCGCCCAGTTCGGCCATCACCTTAACCTCAATAGGCAGGCCGTGGCAGTCCCAGCCGGGAACAAAGGGGGCACAAAAGCCCGTCATTGTTTTATATTTAACAACAAAGTCCTTCAGCACTTTATTGATGACATGGCCCATATGAATATCACCATTGGCATACGGGGGGCCGTCGTGCAGAATGTACAGCGGGGCCTCTTTCCGGGCGGCCATGATTTTGCCGTAAATATCTTCCTTTTCCCACAGTTTTCGCTGCTGCGGCTCGCGCTGGGTCAGGTTGGCCTTCATCGCAAAACTGGTTTGCGGAAGATTCAGTGTATCTTTATATCCTTTTTTGCCATCTTTATCCGACATACTGCATCCTTTTACTGAATTTCAAAAAGGTTATGGTATGTCTGTTTCCCTGTTCTGTCAAGTCTGACCTTGTAATAATGGATTGCCCAATTTAAGATAGCGCTATGACTATCGAAGCAGATATCAAACAAAAGGCCCTTGACGTTGGCTTTGATGCAGTGGGGATTACGACGGCCGAGCCGATAGAGTCTGCTCAGGCAGAGTACTTCCGGCGATGGATAGAGGGCGGCAATGCCGCCAAGATGGCGTATCTGCACCGCAATATTCAAAAGCGGTTCGACCCCGGCCAACTGCTGCCGCAGGCAAAGTCTGTCATTTGCGTCGCCCTCAATTACCGCCCTAAACCAGAGGAGCTGGTTAGAAATCCTTCTGTCCGGATCGCCCGCTTTGCGCTGTATGAGGACTATCATCCATTCATCAAAAAGCGGCTGTTTGAATTGGCTGACTTTATTGGCAATTCCGGCTGTACGGCGGTTCAGGCGGCAGCCCGAAGGACAAGAATACAATTCAAAGTCTGTGTTGATTCTGCTCCGTTGGCAGAACGGGCTTTAGCACAGCGTGCGGGATTGGGCTTTATCGGCAAAAACCATATGCTTATTCACCCTGAGCTGGGCAATCAGATATTGCTGGGCGAATTGATTACGACGCTTGAACTGAAACCCGACAGCCCGCCGGAAAAGCAATCCTGCGGCGACTGCGGCCGGTGCATCCGCGCCTGCCCGACAGGCGCACTGGCTTCAGACGGCACTTTTGATGCCCGAAAATGCATCAGCTTCCAAACCATCGAAGCACCCGCAGCTGCACCGCAGCCCACGCTGCCCGATGGCAGCTCAGCCAACGGCTGCGCTCCCCATTATATTTTCGGCTGCGACGAATGCCTTCTGGCCTGCCCCTATGAAGCAGCCGCCCCGCTTCGGAAAAATCCCGATTTCCGCATTCATCCGGAATGGCAGAATCTCACAGCCAAGCAGATTAGGAGCATGCAGCAGGAAGAGTTTGCCCAAATTTTCGCCGGTTCCGGTTTTATTCGACTGGGCTTAAACCGTCTCAAGCAGAATATCGGAATATGAAGACTAAAAAAGCATCTGAAAAAAGTCTTGTTGGTGATAAAATTGCTCTTGCATCGAGGGATTTGAATGCTTAGCATAGCAGCATAGGAAATAACTGTGTGCAGAATGCACAGCAGAAACTATTCAACTTTCAGGAGGTAATGTCATGAAACGAATTATCGTAATGGCAGTTGCCGCAATCGTTGTTTTATCGCTGGGTATCGCAGGCTGTTCTAAAAAGACACAGCCGCCGGCTGAGCCGGCTGAAACGACTGCCCCGGAATCATCCCAGCAGCCGGCCTCGGCGTCAATGCCGACTGTCAAGCTGTCGTACAGTGTGTTTTTCCCGCCCACACACATCCAGACAAAAACGGCTGAGGCCTGGGCCGAGGAAATCAGGAAGCGCAGCGGCGGCAGCATCGAAATCACCATTTATCCGGCCCAAACCCTCACCAAGGCCGACCAGTGTTATGACGGAGTGGTCAGCGGAATTTCCGATATCGGGATGAGCTGTTTTGCCTATACCCGGGGAAAATTCCCTTTGCTGGAAGGTCTGGATCTGCCGCTGGGGTATCCGAGCGGCACAGCTGCCACACGGATTGCAACCGCAATGGCGCAGGAATTTGCGCCTGCTGAACTGGCCGATGTGAAGCTGCTTTATATTCACGCTCACGGTCCGGGTATTCTGGCCTCCAAGAAGCCGGTGCGCAAGCTGGAAGATCTGTCGAATCTGAAAATACGTGCCACCGGCCTTTCAGCCAAAATCGTTCAGACGCTGGGAGCAACACCCATCGCAATGAGCCAGCCGGAAACCTACGAAGCCCTGCAAAAGGGCGTGGTGGATGCAACGCTGTGCCCGGTGGAAACTCTCAAGGGCTGGAAACAGGGCGAGGTCATTCAATATATGACCGACAGCTCCATTATTGGCTACACTACTGCAATGTTTGTGGTAATGAACAAGGCCAGCTGGGCCAAGCTCAGCCCCCAGCAGCAGAAGATTGTTGAAGCAGTCAGCGCCGAATGGGTCGATAAGCACGGCCAGGCGTGGGATCAGGCCGATGAGGAAGGAATGGCATTCATCAAAGAGCTCAACCGTGAAATAATCCCGCTTTCCCCTCAGGAACAGCAGCGGTGGAAAGAGGCTGTCAAGCCGATATTGGATGAATACATCGCTGCAGCAGCGGCCAAAAATCTGCCGGGCAAGGAATTTCTGGCCAAAATCCAAGCTTTGATTGAAGAACAAAAGGCAGCAGGAAACGCTCAATAAAATGGATTCCCACAGCGAACATGACGTGGTGCGGCGTATCCGACAGGCCTATCTGCAGTTTCTTAAGGGAGTGGTGTTTGGGCTGACCGCTGTCTCGGGAGTTGCTGTTTTTGTCATGATCGGCATCATCTGCGCGGATGTT
>Ga0209407_1000681_pt1 | contig 41211 bp, 28 predicted proteins | sample AD_JPNHG3_MetaG_FD_184410 | JGI IMG/M metagenome (GOLD analysis project Ga0209407, IMG submission 184410) | Active sludge microbial communities of municipal wastewater-treating anaerobic digesters from Japan - AD_JPNHG3_MetaG (SPAdes) (version 2) | ecosystem: Engineered > Bioreactor > Anaerobic...
GAATTCGTCATTCGCAACACCTATTATCAGAGCCACAGCGAACTCAAAACCTCGCTGGACAGATATGTCACGTACCGCAACAAACAAACCCAGCAAAGTAAAACTCATTAAATTGAAACGGCACTAGAAACTGAAGGCATTCCTCGCGCCCCTCATTTGCGATTATCCATTTCTGCAGAATACATCGCGGGTGCCACTTGCCTTCGCTGTATGTCTCCTGCGCAAAATGCTTCCGAACATAGCTCTCTAAATCTCGTTCCTGCGTCAAAGCGCCCCCTCCTGCCGCCTAAGTAGTCCGTTCACCACCAGAATCTAACATCAGACGACATAACACATCCCCCACAACCCCTACTATTTATGATGTTCGCGATGCAGTTTTGGTCCGGTCTCATAACCCGTCCCGACACCGCCAGAACCCGTACCAGTCGACCCGATAACTCCGCCACCGACAAAAAATTCCCGACGTTTCCTACCTGTGGTTTTCAGCCCAAAACGGCCAAAAACGTGCAAGTTTTGCGCAGGGATTTGTGGTGATTTGTGGAGATTCGGCGGCAATGTGAGGCGAAAGCGCTGCCGTTTTCACCCGTTTTTTCGTCTACTAAACAATTATGAAACATCCACATCGCCTCGGCCTCGAAACCCGCCAAACCAGCCACGTCCGCCGCCCGGCTGCATGTAACCCGGTGTCGGATAACCCGCACACAACCCGGCCGCCCTGCCTGTCATGGGTCCAGCTCCCATCGGACCCGTTCCATCTCCGCGTGGCATAATGCACCTCCTTTCAGGTAGAAATCATGCCCTTACCATTCGTGTACCGCACTTACTGCACATTTTTTCACTGCACGGCTGCCCGGCCGCATGCGCCTCCGCATATCCGCAGCTCGGGCAAATGCACTGCCCGCCCGGCCCGGCCGCCGATGGTCCGCCCATCCGGCCTCGTCCTCTGCCGCCCGGCCCGCGACCGGCGCCCCGGCCGCCGCCCATGCCGCCGCCGCCAACACCCCCCGGCCCCGTTCCGTTACCTCTGGGCATAATGCACCCCCTTTCAGTTCACAAGTCTTCGTTCGCTCGCTTTATGTTCCAGCAACACGCTTGTTCCGATGGGACACGCCAGATGCATGGCAATCACCGGACACTTCGCCCGCAGAATGAAGAAAATGTGCTTGTCCGCCTCGCTCAGCGTCTCGAAATTACCCTGCCCCTTGGCAATCACCAGGTCCGCCCGCGCAAACCGCCGCCGAAACTCCTGGCAGCATGCCTCCGCCACCGTCCCTGGCGCATCGTCCCCATTATCGATCACCTCCACAATCTGCGGCAGCCCCGCCACGATCGCATCCTCCATCGTCGCGTCATTGATGATGGGCCTGCCCTTCACTGCAACCGTCACCCGCTCCACGGGCAGCAGCTCGATCAGCAGCCGGTCGAAAACAATCTCGCCCGCATTGTCCGCAAGGTAGAGAATATCCTCCGCCTCGTTCACCGCCCGCTTGAACGCAGCCAATTGCCCATCCGCAAAATGCGCCGCCAGACACTGGCGGATCGACCTCTCGAGGTCGCCGTCCTGCACGCCCCCGTTGACGCCGAAGTCGATGATATTGCCCGCAATCGCTAAGCGAACCGCCGTCCCTAACGGCTCCTCCGACGCCCCGATCAGCCGCCGCATCTCCGGATACAGCTTCAGGGCCGCCTCATTGAACGTCTGCTTGATCCCGCGGTAAGGGTCATCCATCCCCACACGCTCCCGCACGATGCGGTGAATCTTTTGCCCCATCTCCGGCGGGCTCTGGTCCATATCCAGGTCCTTCACAAGCGCCGCCACGCTCCGCAGCACGTGCTCGGCCACCGCCTCATCGTCGCTGACTAAACGCGCCGCCTCCAGCGCCTGACGAAAGAAACACGGAATGCAGTCAATGCAGGTCTTCACATCGAATCCTCAAACCCAATGCCCTTCGACGTTCGCCTCCGACGCCTCCTGCAGCGCGCCCCCCTTAAACAGCGCAACCGCCGCCTCAGCGCTCGCCGCCGCCGCAAAAAACACCTTCACCCCGCCCGCCCTCAGCGTCCGCATCGCATTGGGCCCGACGTTGCCGGTAATCACCGCCTCCACCCCTAAATTCACGACGTTTTGCGCCGTCTGAATCCCTGCTCCCTGCGCCGAGTGCAGATTCACGGCGTTGTCATGTACCGAAAACCCGTTCCCTTCGGTATCCATACATATAAGCCACTTCGCCCTCCCGAACCGCAGGTCAAGCGGGCTCGACAACTCCTGCCCCTGTGCGGTTATCGCAACCTTCATCGCTTCCCCTTTCAATTAATCTATCGCCACGTTTCTAAGCGCCAGGATCTCCCGGCGCGCCGGGATCCGACCCCTCCGACCGTTCCGACGTGTCCGACACGTCTGACATCCGATCTCTCCCCCCGCACCATCCGCGTCTCCTCCGCCGTCCGCCACATCCGCCCGGCCCCATCCCACCCACGCCCATCCCCAACCGCTCCACCGGACCTCCCTCGATACTGATCGCCTTGCCCTGGGTCAAAGCCTCTGCGATCTTCCGCCGCGCACTGGCATAAATCCGCGTCACCGTCGGCCGCGAAATCCCCATCAGTTCCGCCGCCTTCGCCTGATCCAGGCCTTCATAGTCCACCAGGCGGATCGCCTCAAACTCGTCCAGCCCCAGGCTCAGCCACTCCAGAGCGCTCGCAGGAATCCCCGCCGGCTTATAAACCACCGACTGCGGCAAACCCGCTATCCAACGTCTTTTACACGGCCTCGGCATATCCAACCCTACGCGGCATTATGAACGCACGTTCATAACTAATTTCGCCAATCCCGGACTAGAAGTCAACAAAAAAACGAAAAAACCTCACCGCAGGCGCTTTCACTGTTTTTAACGCCGCTCAGCGACGCCGGCCCCCAGCCGGTGCAACTGCCTGCCTTTGAATGCGCCCCCTTGAGCATCGGCTTGCGCCCCGCTATAATAGGTGGTTTTGACCGGCTTCAGGGATACGCGTACCCATGCAGACATCTGAGCCCAACCCGAACCTGCGCCTTACCGACCGCGCCATGCTGGCGGCCGGGACGGCGGCCATCTTCTCCGGTGCGTTCCTGCTCTTTCAGGTCCAGCCCATCATGGCACGTTTCATCCTCCCCGCATTCGGCGGCAGCCCGGACGTCTGGACGACCTGCATGCTCTTTTTTCAGGTCCTGCTGCTGGCCGGCTACGCCTGGGCGCACCTGCTGGTCACGTACGTGCCGCCCCGCGGCCAGGCGGGCGCCCATGTACTCCTGCTTGTTGCCGCCGCCATCGCCTTGCCCATCGTCCCCTCCGCCAGTGCGGCCGCTGCCGGTAACCCGGTGGTCCGAATACTCCTGATGCTGGCCCGCTCTGTAGGCCTGCCCTTCTTCGTTCTCGCCGCCATGAGCCCCCTCATCCAGGCATGGTTCAGCCGCACCGTCAGCGCCAGCCCCTACCGCCTCTACGCCCTCTCCAACACCGGCTCGCTCCTCGCCCTGCTCACGTACCCCTTCTTCTTCGAGCCGCCCGCCCCCGCACCCACCGCGCGCATCCGCCTCCTGTGGCTCCTGCTCCCCGCCGGCGCCAGCGTGGTGCTTCTGGCGGTCACGAACAAGATCTCCCAGGACATCACCGTGGTACCCCTCTTTTGGGTCGTGCCCCTGGCCGCCTACCTCCTGTCTTTTATGTTATGCTTTGACCACTCCCGTTGGTATGTCCGCAGGCTGTGGGTCACTATGTTCGTGCTCTCTTTTATCGGACTCGTGGCGGCGACCATGCTCACCGCGGACATCCCGGCGTCCCTCTACATCGCCGTCCACACCCTGGCCCTCTTCGCCTGCTGCATGGTCTTCCACGGCGAACTCTACCGCCTGCGTCCGCATGCTTCGCACCTGACCGCCTACTATCTGTCCATTGCCACCGGCGGCGCCCTTGGCGGCCTGTTCGTCGTCGTTATCGCCCCGCTGATCTTCTCCACCTATTTCGAACTCTACGTCGGCCTCTTAGGCTGCTGTCTCTTCATCCTCCTGACCCAGCCAACCCCCCGCGCACGGACATTGGGCCGGCGCCTCATGTGGACCTGCCTCATCGCGCTTGCCGCCGTCGCCGGCTTCACCCTCCAGCGCAGCGCCCGTTCCATCCAGGGAAAGGCCCTCGCCCGCAGCCGCAACTTCTTCGGCGTGCTGACCGTCTGGGAAAAACGCGACGCTCGCAACCGCACCTTCCGCCTGATGCAGCACGGCGAAACCAATCACGGCGTCCAGTTCACCGAAGGCCCCCGGCACAAACGCCCTCTTGCCTACTATGCCGCCCACAGCGGTATCGGCCTGGCCATGACCCTCCTGCCCGACGCACCGCGCCGAGTCGGAGTAATCGGCCTGGGCGCCGGCGCCATCGCCGCCTATGCACGCCCCGGCGACCACTTCACCTTCTATGAAATCAACCCCGAAGTCGAACGCCTCGCCCGCACCTGGTTCACCTACCTCCAGGACTGCCCCGCCCGCTTGGACGTCATCATCGGCGACGCTCGCCTCTCGCTGGCAAACCAGCCCCCGCAGGATCTCGACCTCCTCGTCCTGGACGCCTTCACCGGCGACGCCGTGCCCGTCCACCTCCTTACCGTCGAGGCGTTTGAAATCTACCTAAGCCATCTCCAATCAGCCCCTCACGCGGCCCTCGCACTCCACATATCCAACAATCACGTCGACCTGCCCCGCATCGTCCGGCGGCTCGCCAGCCACTTCAACCTCCACGCCGCCTGGATCGAGACCCATCGTGACGAGACACTCGGAACCTACGACTCTGACTGGATCCTCCTCTCCCGCGACCCTGGCTATTTCGACACTCCCATAATAAGATCCGCGGCGACACCCTTCCCCCCGCTGCCCGACAAGACCCCCCTCTGGACCGACGAGCACACCAACCTCCTGCCCGTCCTGAAGTAGCCGGCCGCTGCACATTGCGTGCCACAACCCGCTCTTGCTCTGGGACATGACACAAAACGTCTGAAGTTTTCACTGCAATTGCCGCCGAAATCGGGTATACTAATGGCATTGTTTAAGTCTTTAACTGACAAGTGATCACAGGAGATTGATATGCGTCCTGGTCAGTGTTTCTTGCTGCTCTGTCTGGCGAGCCTGGTCGTGTCGGCGCCGGTATCGGCAAAGATCTTTCTGCCGGGCATGCAGCCTGAGGAGGCCGGCATCGAATTTGCCAAGGTCGAGCAATGCCGCATGTGCCACGCCAATACGAGAAACGGCGAGGCCGACCCCATGTTTTCGTGGTCCGGCGGCATGATGGCCCAGGCCATGCGCGATCCCATCTTCCTGGCGACGCTGGCCGTTGCCAACCAGGACCTGCCCGGCGTGGGCGAGTTCTGTCTGCGCTGTCACGCCCCGCGGGGATGGCTCGAGAATCGCTCGACACCCGCCGACGCAACCGCTCTCAATCAGGAAGACATGCACGGCGTCAGTTGTGACGTCTGCCATCGCCTGATAGACCCGCTCGGGCCCGAAGCCGCCAGACTCATCAAAGACGTGCCGCCAAGCTACGGCAACGCCATGATGGTCGCCGACCCGCAGAATCGCGTGCGCGGCCCCTACGGCGACGGCACCGGCGCAATGCCGCATGACGTGCTGAAGTCGGAATTTCACGCGTCCGGACATCTGTGCGGGACGTGCCACGATATCTCCAACCCCGCGTTCGCAAAGGACGTCAAGACGCAGCCGGTCTACTCCTTCGGCCACATCGAACGCACGTACAGCGAATGGGTCCTGAGCGATTTCGCAAGACAGGGCAAAGACGGCTCGTGCCAGTCGTGCCACTATCCGGCCGTCAAGGGCGGCGGCCAGGCGTCGCGGTTCGGCAGCCTGCACCGCAAGCATTTCGTCATGCACGGCCCCGCAGGCGGCTCGACGTGGGTGCAGGATGCAGTGGCCCAGTTGTACCCCCGCGACGTCGACAGGAAGGCGTTTGAAGCGTCGAAGCTGCGCGCCAATGCCATGCTCAAAGCCGCGGCCTCGCTCGATCTGAATGTCTCGGACGGCAAAATGGCAAAGATCCGGATCACTAACCTCACCGGCCACAAACTGCCCAGCGGTTATCCGGAAGGTCGCCGCATGTGGATCAACGTGCAATTCCTCGGAAATGGCAACAGGATCGTCAAGGAGATCGGCACCTACGGTGAAAAGTCCGACACGCTCGCTGGCCAGGCAGTCATTGCCCCTACGCTTCTCGACCCTGAAGAGACCGTGGTCTATGAGGTATTGCCCGGTATCAGCGAATCCGCCGCCGCAAAATTCAACAAGAAGCCCGGACCGTCGTTCCACTTTGTGCTCAACGATATCATCACCAAGGACAATCGCATCCCGCCCAAGGGCTTCACCAACGAGAAGTTCAAGGAGCACCTCTGCGAACCCGTGGGCAAGGAGTACCAGGACGGGCAGTACTGGGACGATGCAGCGTTCGAGATTCCGCCGGCGGCGAAGAAGGTGATCGTGCGCTTGATGTACCAGTCCATGTCGTGGGAATATCTGAAGTTCCTCGTCGAGGAGAACCGCACCGACGAGGCCTCGCGGAAACTCTACGATGCGTGGAGCCGGACCGGCAAGTGCCCACCTGTGGTCATGGCCGAGATCGAAAAGGGGCTTTAATCCGGCCGCCCGAAAATCAGGCACATATCGGAACCTGTTTCCCCTACAGCCGTCACAGTCTGCACTTTTCGAGCGAAATATGCCTCCGCCGACGGGCGGCCGCGAAGGCCGTGCCTTGAAAGGCGGGCATCGGCACAGCTAAACTGTGGCAAGGCCGCCGCGAAGCGGCAGCAGCATGGACGGCCGATGTCCCCTGATCAGTGCATTTTGAGGCCCGCCCGGTCCTGCAAAGCCGGGCGTCCCGGCGGACATCGGTATTCACCCTGGCAATTTCATCAGGAGACAATATGGCGTTGTCTGATCACGGCAGAGCGTACTTTATTGCGGCTGCATTTCTTCTCACGTCGGCCGTCGGTCTGTCGGCGTCGCAACTGCCCACACTCGAAGAACTCCTCTCACCAAAGCAACTGTCAAAACCCCCCGCCCCCCCGCTCGAACTTCGCGTGATGAGCTTCAATATCCGCGTGGCAACGCCGCTGGATATGTTCGGCCACAGCTGGGACCAGCGCAAGGACGATGTGATTGACGTGATCCGTCGCTACCGGCCCGACGTGTGCGGCCTGCAGGAGGCCCTGAAGCATCAGATCGATGCGATCATGGGCGGCCTGAGCGGCTATGGGCTCATCGGCGTCGGCCGCGACGATGGAAAGACTGCCGGCGAATACAGCTGCATCCTCTACCGCAAAGACCGCTTCGAGGTCAGCAGCGGCGACACGTTCTGGCTGTCCGATAAGCCCGAAGAGCCGGGCTCCAAAAGCTGGGGCATGTTTACGCGGATATGCACGTGGGGCCGTTTCATCGACAAGGACACCGGCCGCGCGTTTTACCTGTATAACACGCATCTCGACAGCGCATCCTCTTTCGCAAGGGAACGGGGCGCAGCCCTTCTTCTCGAACGGTTCGCCGCGCGGCCCTATGACGACCCTGTGATCCTGACGGGCGATCTCAACGCCGGCGAGAACAACCGCGTCATACAGTATCTCAAGGGGCAGACCCTGCTCGGTGACGAGCTGTCGCCTATACCGCTGGTAGATACCTTCCGCGTGATTCATCCCAACGAGCGGCAGGCGGGAACGACCGGCGGCTACCGCGGCGCTCGCGGACACAACAAAATTGATTACATCCTCACCGAGCCGCGCGTCGAGGTGCTCGATGCGCAGATCATTCGCGAACACGGCCGCAGCTCGGACCATTATCCCATCACCGCCACCATTGTCCTCAACGGCTGATTGGGTATGCCGTACGTGCTGCACTTGGCCGGTGGCTTAACAATCATTGCGTTAGCTCTGCGCGTGGACGCATTCCACAACCGCAACAGCCGGCAGGACTTTTCGATTGAACGTCCACCGCGGAGCGACGACTTTTTTATAGAGCCGCTGAAGATTGTCGCCATGTGTGCCACGCTCTCAATGGATTCGACCTTTAACATCGCCTTGCGGCCTGGAGTGGCTGACAAAGGCCCGGCGACAGGAAAGTGCCTGAGGCCTGCCCAAAAAAAATGTTCGGGTACGATGGGTACATGCACAAAAACCAGCTTTTCGCCTCCGGCAAGGGGTTTCTTGGCGGCCGCGGGGCGATTTTGCCACGCTATGCCCTTTACAAATTGGGGCCAAGTTGTGCTATAATAAGAATTTATCGTTTTTCGGCTTATCGGATTCACAACTGATGTCCAACTCATCAGCACAGGCGGTCGACGGTACCGCACCACGCAGCCTGACGTTCAGGGCCAGCCTTGTGCGCACTCCGGAAGGTCAGGTGCTGCTGCTTGGCCTGGGGCTTACGCTGCTTTATCTTGTCCTCATTGCTCTCAGCGGCCTCCTCTTCAGAGTAGAGGCGCACGTACTGCTGGTAATGACCGCCATGGAGATCGTAGTCGGGCGAGCCGCTGCGCTGACCTGGGGATACTCGTCCGATCTGCACAACGCGATCGTGATTCTGGTCGTGATGATGCTCGAAACAATACTGGTCTTTCTCTTCTATCCGCTCTTTGTCTTCAGTTGCAGCAGCCTGGTGGTTATCAAACGGCTCCGGGCCACCTTCCTGCGGATTCACAGCGCGGCGGAAGCCCACAAGGATCGTGTACAAAGGTATGGAGTTATCGGACTCTTCCTGTTTGTCTGGCTGCCCTTCTGGATGACCGGGCCCGTCGTCGGTTGTGTCATCGGTTTTCTCCTGGGCCTTCGGACCTGGGTCAATATGGCAACCGTGCTGGCGGGCACCTACGCGGCCATCCTGGGCTGGGCATTCTTTCTGCGCGAGTTCGAAGAACAACTGCAAGTCTACGGGCGGTATGCAGGGATCATTGTAGTCATCGCCGTTGGATTGTTCTTCTTTTTCCTGCAGCGCGTCCATCGAAGAATCAACGGAAAAAAGAACAACCGAAAGAACACTGTTGAGGGTTGAGCCGCCCGCAGCCACGGAATGGGATGGGGTGACATGTCGAAGAAGATATTCATACATTGCGACGACCTCGACAAGTACCCATACCCCGCGTCGTGCCCGTTCAATACAAAACGTGCCGGGCTGACCTGTAAACGCCTGGAGTCTTTAGGGCTGCTGGCCGGGCACGATAAGGTTGTAGCGGCCCCGGAACATCTTGAGCACACGTTTCTCGAAGCCTTTCACACGCCTGAATACCTCGAAGCACTGCGGCGAGTCAACCGCGGCGAGTTCTCGGTGGATATGCTGAGCATGGGACTCGGCACGGCTGACTGCCCTGTTTTCGAAGGTCTCTACGATTACGGCCTGCTCAACTGCGGGGCCACCATCGCAGGCGCCCGGCAGATACTTGCCGGCAATGCAAAGGTCGCGTTTAACCCATCCGGCGGCCACCACCACGCGCATCCCGACCGTGCAGCCGGCTTCTGCTACATCAACGACAACGTGTTCGCCCTGCAGACCTTCGCCAAAGCGGGCTTGCGGCCGCTGTACGTGGATGTCGACGTGCATCACGGCGACGGCGTGCAGGAGGCGTTCTATGATCGCTGCGATGTCATGACCATATCCATCCACCAGAGCGGACGCACGCTGTTTCCCGGCACGGGTTTTCCGCAGGATATCGGCATTGGCGAGGGCAAAGGCTATGCCGTCAACGTACCGCTTCCGCCGGGCACCTATGATAATGCTTATCTCAAGGTCATGCGCGAGGCCGTGCTGCCGCTGGTCGACGCCTTCGCACCTGACGTCTTCGTCATGGAAATCGGCGTTGACGGCCTGGCGGGTGACCCACTGGCACAACTGATGCTCACCAACAACCTCTTTGTCGACGTGATCACCATGATCCATGCGTTCGACAAGCCCATTCTCGCCACGGGGGGCGGCGGCTACCACATCGAGAACACGGTGCGGGCATGGGCACTGGCCTGGTGTGCACTCTGCGGCGACGCACGCCACGAAGACACGACGGCCGGCATGGGCAACCTGCGCGACCAGCCGCTCCACCCGGACCCCGACCAGCGCGCCCGGGTGGATGCAGCCATCGACAAGGTTATCGAGGAAGTCAAGGCCAACCTCTTCCCGCTTCACGGCCTCTGACGAACCAGGCCGCCCCGCCTGCCGGCTGCAATCTCAGGCGGCCGGCCTTGCAGCGTGCGGTAAACCCAGCCGTCTAAGCGTGGATGGCGGCGGGGCAAACCTGCTTACGGGGCGAGTCTCCTGGTGGCGATGATATCGAGTTCCGCAACCGACGTGTAGTAGGCCCCGGTTACCTCCGACCTGGACACAAGGCGAATGTACCGACCGACCACCGGCCTGTCGAACTTGACGACTTGCAGCGCCGTCGTATTGCGCCACTGGCCCTTAGCCACAGGCTCGCCCCACTCCTTGCCGTCTTTGCTCACATAGAATTCGTACTCGCGAATCCGTCCGTTCTGCTGGTTCTGCCGCGGCAGATACGTGAAGCCGGCCAATTCGAACGGCAGGCTCAGGTCGATCTGGATCTCGTGCGGCTGCGGATCCTTCGCCCCGCTCCAACTCGTATGCCAGAACGTGTTCGAATCGCCGTCGATGGCGTGGCGGGCGAAACCCTCGCCCGGCTCGAAGCTGTCCACCTTGATGACCCGCCACTTGCCCTTGGATACCAGCAGATCGAATTGGGCCGTCGTCACCGGGCTGTCGACAGCACCGTCAACGAACGCCCTGGCCTTCACCGTGCCGCCGTCAATCAGCCTGAAGGCCTTCGTGAATCGTGTGGAGCTCCGCGTGGGCTCCGATCCGTCCATCGTATAGGCGACCACGCTGTTCGGCGTGCGGCAGTTTATCGTCACCAGGCCGTCGGCATCCCGAACAATCTCCGGGGCCGCAACCAGCGGCACAAAGACGCCCGCGGTCGTTACCATATCCTGCTTGTTTGCGTCAAAAGGACGCAGGCTGAAGCCGTAACGATACGGACGGGCATTGAGCCGGTACTGCTCCAGCGTCGCCGGGCCGCAACTGGCGTTTCCAAGGCCTGTCTGGCCATAGTCGACGCACAGAATCACCTCCTGGCGCGGCGTCAGTTCGTTGAGATGTCGCGCGTTGTTCAGATCGCGGGCGGTGTAGTGCAAAGCGGAGAATGAAAACGTCGAGTCACCCGCAACAAGCAGGCCGGACCCATTCTTGTCGACCAATGCTGCGCAACGTGTATCCTCATGGTTACCCGTCTCCTGCGGAAACACATACGGCACGTACTGCTCGGCAACCGTGCTGCTGTAAAGTCCCACGTCGGCACTGTCCTTGCGATCATTGTAAGTCTCGTGCGGCCCCGGACCATACCACATCAGCCGTTCATAAACCGCCGGCAGCGTAATCTGCACGCCCACGCGCGGCAGCACGCCCACGCTGCCAATCGGCTCGACAAAGTTGTCCACATAAATGCAGCCGTTGCCGAAAATTGTGTAATCGCAGGTATGTTCGAATCCCGCCGACCTCGACCCCATGCACCGGTTCACAATCGAGACCCGCACAGCAGTGTCCGCAAGTCTGGCAACCGCGAAGTCCTTCACCGCGTGCTTGATATCCATCAGGCCCGCGCCGCGGAATCCGCCATCGAACCACTTATCGTTATCGGTAAAGCCTCGCTCGACATTGAGCCGCGGCCCGCTGACCCCATCCGATGACGCCGCAATAATCGTCTTGCCGCCATAAGTCAGCGACCCGATCGTACCCGCCTTCTTGTCGAACGTCACAGTAAAATCACTGCTGCTGAGAGTAGCCGCCTCAGCCGTCTCGTTCAATGTCAGCTTCGGCATCTCCCCCATCGTCATCACCGGCGCCGCCGGCACATCCCACGGCATCGCAAACTGTTGCCAGGCGATTTCGTGCCCCGCATCCGCCCACAGCGTCTTCTCCTTAAGATGCAGGCTCACCCGCAGAAAATACTCCGCAGCGGCCTTTAACGCCGGCCGCCGCACAGGGATGCGCACCGACGCGCTTTGGTTGGGCGCAATCGCCGGGCAATCCATCGACCCCGACTGAATCACGCTGCCGTTCTCCGACAGCGTCCACCGCAACTCGAATTGCCCCAGATCCGTGAAGTCGTACTTGTTGCGTATGTTGATCTTGCCCGCGGCGAGGTCTTCGGCGGTAAACGCAACGTACTGGTAAATCTTCTTAACCTCCCAGAGTTTCGGCGTCACGCGCCGATCCGGCAGAACAAGACCGTTGCAGCAGAAATTGCCGTCCGACGGCGTGCCGGGCGGACCGTAATCCCCGCCGTACGCCCAGAACTCGCGCCCCGCCGCATCCTTTTTGCGCAGCCCCTGATCGACCCAGTCCCACACGCACCCTCCGATCAGCGGCTTGTACGCCTCGATCGCCTCCCAGTACTCGCGCAGATTGCCCACCGCGTTGCCCATCGCATGCGCATACTCGCACATGAAAAACGGCTTGCTGTTGTCATTCTGCCCGCGGCTGATCAGGGAATTGACGTGCGGATACATCACGCTGTCGATGTCCGCCACGGAGTTCATCCGCTCGTAATGAATCGGCCGCGTCGGGTCCATCTCGCGCGTGCGTCTGGCTACCGCCTCAAAATTGCACCCGCTGCCCGCCTCGTTGCCCATCGACCAGATCACCACCGACGGATGGTTCTTGTCGCGCTCGATCATCCGCTCCATCCGGTCAACGTGCGCTCGCTCCCAGATCGGCTTGTTGCCCAAGGTGCGATTGAGATCATACCCCATGCCATGCGACTCGATGTTCGCCTCATCGATCACATACAGCCCGTACATGTCGCACAGGTCATACCACACCGGATCGTCAGGGTAGTGCGCCGTTCGCACCGTGTTCAGATTGAACTGCTTCATCAGCAGAATGTCATTGATCATCGACTCGACGGTGACGTAGTGGCCCGTGTCGGGATCGTGTTCATGGCGATTGACGCCCTTAAACAGCACCGGCTCGCCATTGATCCAGACCCGGCTGTCTTTGATCTCGATCTTGCGAAATCCGACGCGCGCCGAAAGCACCTCCATCACCTTTGCCGGGACGTCGCCCAACTCGGTCAGCTGCAGTGTGACCGTATACAGATAAGGATTCTCGGCCGACCACTTATGGGGGTTGCGCGCCCTCATTTCGAACGACAGTTCTCGTTCTTCATCAGGCTTGATCCTGTGGGTCTTGCTTATGGAAGCCCAGTTGATCCTGCTCCTTCCGTCCCACAAGGCCGCATTGACGCACGGTTCGCCCATGTCGGTGTCGCTGAAGTTCCTGACCTTGCAAGTGATTCTGAGCACGCCGTCCGTGTACTGCGCATCGAGATCGGGCACGATCTTAAAATCGCGGATATGCAGCTTGGGCGTGCTGAACAGGTACACATTGCGATAGATGCCGCTGAGCCGCCAGAAGTCCTGGTCCTCCAGGTACGACCCGTCGCACCAGCGATACACCTCTACCGCCAACAGGTTCTCGCCGGGCTTGAGGTACCTGGTGATGTTGAACTCCGCCGGCGTGCGGCTGCCCTCGCTGTAGCCGACCTTCTGCCCGTTGACCCACAGGTAAAACGCCGACTCCACACCGTCAAAATGGATGAAAACCTCGCGCCCGTCCCATTCGCGCGGCACGGTAAACGTCCGCCGGTACGACCCCACGGGGTTGTTGTCGTGCGGAATCCGCGGCGGGTCGGCCCGGAACGGGTAGCGCACATTAACGTAGATCGGGTAATCATAGCCGTGCATCTGCCAGTTCGACGGCACCGGAATGGTTTTCCAGGCAGTGTCGTCGAAATCGGTTTTGTAAAAATCGAGCGGCCGGTCCGCGGGCCTGGCCGCCCAGTTGAACTTCCACTGCCCATTGAGTGACTGGCAATACTTCGACGCCATGCGGTCGCACTTGAGCGCCTCTTCAATAGTGTCATACGGCATCAGCGTCGCATGCCCCGGCTCCTTGTTCATCCCGATCATGAGCGGGTCTTCCCAGTCTGGCAACTCCTGCCCGAATACCCCCGTCGACACCCCCAGCACGGCCGTCACAATCAGCAGATACGAACGCATCTTTCCCGCCTTTCCCTATCCAAAACCCTATCAGCATTTTAACACCGCTTTCACAGCGGCGTTTTTCGAATTCTACACGGAACCGTCGTCAAACACAACCGCAGCCCCTTTGACTGGAACCCGGCGTCCGCCAGCCAACGGGTATTCTCCTGTTGACATCGCCAAATTGGACGATAATAAGAGCGTTGGTGTGCCCGCGGCCAAGTTAGCTGACCCCATCGGGCAATGCACATTGAATCGGTCCGGCCACGAACATTGCCGCGCGCCACGCGAAGTTGTAGGGCGGGGTTTACCCGGCCGAAAACGTGGTATAGGCGACCCGCGATCAGCAAGGAAGATGCCCATGTCACGCCTTGACAGGCCGCCAGAGTCGGCCTAACATGAAGGATTTAGTTATTATCGCAAGTAAGGGAACTGTGGATGTCCGAAACTGAAAAGAAAGGCTACCGCGACACGCTCAATCTGCCCAACACGACGTTTTCCATGAAGGCCAACCTCGTCCAGCGCGAGCCGCAGCAGCGGAAGGCCTGGGAAAAGACGGACATCTACGCGCGCATTCTGCAGGCCCGGGCCAACGCCCCGCAATACATCCTCCACGACGGGCCGCCCTACGCCAACGGCGACATCCACATGGGCCACGTCGTCAACAAGGTCCTCAAAGACATCGTCGTCAAGTACAAGACGATGACCGGCTTTCGCGTGCCCTTCGTCCCCGGCTGGGACTGCCACGGCCTGCCCATCGAGGTCAAGGGCATGGCCGAACTCGGCGACAAGGCCCGCGACATGGACAAGCTGGAAATCCGCAGGCTCTGCAAACAGTACGCCTCCAGGTATGTCAAGCTGCAGACAAAGCAATTCGAATCCTTGGGCGTCTTCGGCGATTTCAAAAATCCGTATTTGACGCTGAAGCCCGAATACGAAAAAGGCATCCTCGAAATCTTTGCCGAACTCGTCGGCAACGGCCTGGTCTACAAGCAGTTGAAACCCATCCACTGGTCGGTCGGCTGCGAAACCGCCCTCGCCGATGCCGAACTGGAATACAAGGATATCTCCAGCTCCAGCATCTACGTCAACTTCCCCGCCGCCCAGGCATCCATCGGCAAATTGAAGGAACTCGGCCTCGTCACCGGCAGCGGCAAGCCATGCTTCATGATCTGGACCACCACGCCGTGGACTTTGGCGGCCAACCTCGCCATCGCCGTTCATCCGCGCCTGGACTACGTCGGGCTTCACTATAAGAAGGATGGCGCCAGCTTCGAGTCCGTCGTCGGCGCAGATCGCCTCGCCGCGGTCATCAAGGCCGCCGGCGTGCAGGAAGGCCAATACACAACCTCGGCGCCGGTCAAGGGCGCCCAACTTGAAGGCTTGCGTTACACACACCCCTTTGTCGAATCGAACCCGACCGACAAGGACGCCTGGATGGTCGTCACGGCCGAGTACGTCACCACCGAAGACGGCACGGGCCTTGTACACACCGCCCCCGGCCACGGCGCCGAAGACTACATGACAGGCCAGAACTACGGCCTGGCCGTCTACTCACCCGTCAACGACGACGGCTGTTACGACGACAGCGTCCCCGAATGGCTGGCCGGCAAGAACGTGCTCGAGGTCGACCCCGAAGTCAACGCGCACCTGAACAAGCTCGGCCTGCTGGTCAGCGAACAGAAGATCCTCCACAGCTATCCGCACTGCTGGCGCAGCAAGACGCCCGTCATCTTCCGCGCAACCGAGCAATGGTTCATCAGCGTCGACCGGCCGCTGCCGCAGGTCAACAAGAGCCTCCGCAATCTTGCGCTCGAGCAGATCGGCGGCGTCCGATGGATCCCCGCCTGGGGCGAAAAGCGCATCCGCGGGATGCTCGAATCGCGGCCCGACTGGTGCATCAGCCGCCAGCGCGCCTGGGGCCTGCCCATCCCGGCCTTTACCAATTCAGCCGGCCGCAGCCTCCTGACAAAGGAATCGGTCCTGGCCGTCGCCGAGCACATCGGCAAGAAGGGCTCGGACAGTTGGTTTACCGACTCGCCCAGGGAAATCCTCGGCGAGAACTTCCAACTGCCCGAAGGCTTCACCTGGGACGACCTCCACAAGGAAGAGAACATCTTTGACGTCTGGTTCGAATCCGGCTGCAGTTGGCACTCCGTAGCCGCAAAGGCCGGCTGGCCCGTCCCGGTCGACATGTACCTCGAAGGCTCCGATCAGCATCGCGGCTGGTTCCAGTTGTCGCTCCTGCCGGCTCTGGGCGCAATCCAGAAGCCGCCCTTCAAGGCGGTCCTCACCCACGGATTCACTGTCGACGACAAGGGCATGAAGCAGTCCAAGTCGTTGGGCAACTACGTCAACGCCGTCGAGGAGATCGAAAAGTACGGCGCCGATATCCTCCGCCTTTGGGTCTCCAGCGTCAACTACCAGGAAGACATCCGCTGCAGCGACGAACTCATCGGCCGCCTGCAGGACGCCTACCGCAAGATCCGGAACACCCTGCGGTACCTGTTAGGCAACATCGACGACTTTGATCCGGCGGCATCCGTCGCCTATGCCGATATGCTGCCCATCGACCAGTGGGCGGTCGAGCAGCTGCAGAAACTCATCGCGCGTGTGCACGAGGCCTACGAAAGTTTCGCGTTTCACCGCGTCTTCTCGCTGATCTACAACTTCTGCACCGTCGAAATGAGCAGCATCTACATGGACGTCCTCAAGGACCGCCTCTACTGCGACGGCAGGGACAGCCGCTCTCGCAGAAGCTGCCAGACCGCCATGCAGTCGATCCTGGACGCCCTGGTGCGCATGCTGGCCCCCATCCTCGTACATACCGCCGAAGAGGCCTGGCAGGCCGCCAGACACAAGTCGCAGGATGTCGACAGCGTTCATATCGCGCTCATGCCCGAGCCGGATAAGACCATCGACGTCAGCCGCAACGAGGCCAAATGGGAAAAGCTCATGCAGCTCCGTGAAGAGGTCCTCCGCGTCCTCGAAGGTCTCCGCCGCAATCAGGAGATCGCCAGCAATCAGGAGGCCGCCGTGGATATCGTCACCAACGACGACGAAACCATCGCCGCCGTCACGGACCTCGGCATCGAGGCCTTCGCCGCCCTCTGCATCGTCAGCGAGGTCAAGCTCAGCAAGGGTCCCGAGCTGCGCGTCGTCGCCCGGAAGAGCCCGCATGCCAAGTGCCAGCGCTGCTGGAACTACTGGCCGACCGTCGGCACCGATGCCGAACATGAAGACCTCTGCGCTCGTTGTATTGAGGTGATCAAGGCGATGTAGTGGGGATTTTCACCCCACCGTCTGACCGCAGTTTTGAGATTTACGCGCGTCGGCTGACCGGATATCCCGGGCAGCCGGACGTGGGTGCATGCGCCGGCTGCTTGCGTTGCTCAGTACGAAAACGGCATGGCGGGCGTCACCCGCCGGCATCTATATAACAGGTCAATTGGACCTCAATAAAGACAACGTGGTGCGCGAGATTCTCACCCGTCTCGACGCCGCCGGGGGCAAACAACCCCCCGTAAACGCCGACGGGACGTGGGGGTCTTTTGCGCCTATGCTGGCGGCCCATATCTCCGCCACGCTCAAGCGCCCCATCCTCTATGTCAGCCCGCATATTGATGACGCCGACAACGCCAGCGACGATCTGGCTGTCTTCGCCGGCCGCCCGGTCGAAACCTTCCCCGTCTGGGAAGGCCGCGACAAACCCGTCGACGCTGCCGACGAAATCGGCGCCCAGCGCCTCCGTATCGCCATGGGGCTGGCCCGCGGCGGCGACCATCGTGACCTGATCCTCAGCACCTCCGTCCAGGCCCTCAACCAGCCCGTCCCCAGCGTAAAGCTCCTCGAAGAAGGCGGCCTCAAGCTCCACGTCAACCAGACCATCGAACCCGAACTCGTCGCCGAATGGCTCCTCGATGCCGGCTTCGAACTGGTCGAAAGCGTCGACCTGCCCGGTCAGTTCGCCCGGCGCGGCGGCATCGTCGACATCTTCGCCCCCGTAACCACCGAGACCGCCCAAACCCGTCCGGCAACCGCCGTCCGCGACATTGAGGCGGTCCGAGTCGAGTTTTTTGGCGATACCATCGAGAGCATCCGCCGTATCGACCTCGACACGCAGCGCTCCAGCGAGCACATCGACTCGGTGGGCATCATCGCACCCGCCGGGCACGAGCGGCTGGAACAGACCGAGTTGTTTGTCAACCTCCTGCCCGCAGATACAATTATCATCCTCGAAGAGCCCGCCGCCGCCGCCGAAGTCTCCGATGTCTTCCTCGACCGCATCGAAGACCCACGCGGCCTTTACCCCTGGCCCGCCATCTACAAGGCCATGAACCGCTTCACAATGCTGCAGATCAGCCGCTTCGCAGCTTCCGCCGACAGCCTCCGCCTCAACGTCACCAGCGCCCAGCAATTCGAGCACAAGGCCGGCTCCCTCTACAAGTCCAGCACCGCCGCACTGGAAGAGCTCATTGCCGAGACACAGAACCGCGACGTCTACCTCTACTGCGAAAACCTCGCCGAACGCAAACGCCTTACCGAAATCGTCACTGAAAAGTACGGACGGATACCCGACCGACTCAACCTGCCTATAGGGTTCATTCACCAGGGCTTCATCCTGCCGACGCTCGACGCCGTGGTCATCAGTCACCACGAGGTCTTCGGCCAGGTCGCCATCCGCCGCCGCATCCGCGCCATCCGCAGCGTCTCGCCGGTCGAAAGCACCCTTGACCTGCAGAAAGGCGATTACGTGGTCCACGTCAGCTACGGCATAGGCCGCTTCCGGGGCATCGTCACGATCGAAAAGAACGGCAGCGTCAGCGAATACCTCACCATCGAGTACGCCGACAAGGTAGTCATCCACGTGCCCGTCAGCAGCATCGCCCTCGTGCAAAAATACATCGGCGCGGCGCCCAAACGCCCCCCGCTGAGCAGAATCGGCACGAAAAAATGGGAACGCCAGAAGGAGAAAGTCGCTCTGGGCGTCCGCGAGATGGCCATGGAACTCCTCGAAACCCAGGCCCGCCGTGAAAAGCTTGGCGGCCATGCCTTCGGCGAAGACACTATCTGGCAAAAGGAGTTCGAAGAATCGTTCCTGTACGAAGAAACGCCCGACCAGATCACCGGCGCCGAACGCATCAAGGCCGACATGAAGCAGCCCAGGCCTATGGATCGCCTCCTCTGCGGCGACGTGGGCTACGGCAAGACCGAACTGGCCATGCGTGCCGCCTTCAAGGCCGTCGAGGCCGGCAAACAGGTTGCGGTCCTTGTGCCCACCACCGTCCTGGCCGTCCAGCACGCCCGCACCTTCGCCGAGCGATTTGCGGATTTCCCCGTCACCATCGAGGTGCTCAACCGTTTCGTCCCGCCCAAGCAGGCAATGGAAATCGTCGGCCGGGCCAAACGCGGAAACCTCGACATCCTCATCGGTACACACCGCCTTCTCAGCCCGGACGTCGGCTTTAAAGACCTGGGACTCCTGATCATCGACGAAGAGCAGCGCTTCGGCGTCGCCCACAAGGAGCGCCTCAAGCAGTTCAAGGTCAACGTCGACGTCCTGACCATGACGGCGACGCCCATCCCGCGAACACTGCACCTGTCGCTGCTGGGCCTCCGCGATATCAGTTCGCTGTCCACTCCGCCGCTGGACCGCCGCGCCATCGTCACCCGCGTCTGTCCCTATGACAAGGACCTCGTCCGCCGCGCCATCATACACGAGATCAACCGCCAGGGCCAGGTCTTCTACCTCTACAACCGCGTGCAATCCATCGAACGCGCCGCCGCCGCCCTCCGCGCCGTCATCAACGACGACAACATCAGCATCGACATCGCCCACGGACAGATGCCCAAGCACCAGCTCGAAGACGCCATGATCCGTTTCGTCACCGGCCGCACGCACGTCCTGGTCTGCTCCACGATCATCGAATCCGGTCTGGACATACCCAACGCCAACACCATAATCATCTGCGACGCCGATCGCTTCGGCCTGGCTCAACTCCACCAACTCCGCGGCCGCGTCGGCCGATACAAACGCCGTGCCTATGCCTACCTGCTCCTGCCCGCCACGCGCCCCGTAACACCCAACGCCGCCCGTCGCCTCAAGGCCATCGAAGAATACTCCGAGCTGGGCGCCGGCTTCCGAATTGCGCTTCGCGACCTTGAAATCCGCGGCGCCGGCAACATCCTCGGCCCCGAACAGTCCGGCCACATCAACACCGTCGGCTACGAGATGTACTGTCAACTGCTCTCCCAGGCCGTCAAACGCCTCCGCAACGAACCCCTCGAAGAGGTCCCCGCCGTCATGGTCGACCTCGGCTTCTCCACCTATATCCCCAAGAGCTACATCCCCTCCGATCGCCAGCGAATGGACGTCTACCGCCGCATCGCACTGGCCGCCGACCTGCCGGATGTCGACCGCCTCAAAGACGAACTCGCGGACCTCTTCGGCCCCGTACCCCGCCAGGTCGATCACCTGCTCGACCTTACCCAGATAAGAATCCTCGCCGCCCGGTGGAATATCAAGAGCATCTTCGTCTCGAAGCCCGACCTTGTCTTCACACTCAACGACGACACCTCCAGTGCCGACCTCTTCGCCCGCGCACCCGGCATCGTCCGCATACCGGACGCGCACAGCGTCCACCTGCGCCTCGACAAACAGTACTTCGAACCGCAAACCCTGATGAGCGTTTTGCGTAAGATGCTGAGAAAATAATCGACGCCGACGACGCAATCATATATAATCACGCGCCGTATCGGCGGGCACACCCCGTGCTCAGGCTGCCGTTGGATATCACGAACATGAACCTGAAAAACGCAACAGTCCTGTCCATCTGCCTGGCGATGCTCCATGCCGCCGGCTGCGAAACCGATTCGGCCAAGAAGGGCAAGTTCACCCATGAGGAAATGGCCGCCATCCCCTTCGCGCAGCGCGCAAACCTCCCCGTACCCTCCGGCGGCCTTACCCTCAGCGTCAAGGATGAAACGATCACGGTCGACCAGATCGTCACTCCAGTCCTCGGTGTCTACAAGCCGCAGCCCGACACGCAGCCCGAGGTCTTCCGCCTCCGCGTTCGGCCCCTCGTCAGGGAGGCCGTCATCGGAAAAATCACTGACATCCTGCTCTATCAGGAAGCCAGGAAGCAGGCACCGGAAAATATCGACGACATGCTCGAAACCGCCGTCGAAAAGGAAGTCCGCCGCTTCGTCGCCGGCTACGGCAACGATTACGCCGACGCCCAGAAGGAACTCGCCCAACGCGGCATGGACTGGGAGCAGTTCCGCAACTTCCAGAAGAAACTCCTGCTGACGCAATCCTATTACGCCTCGCAGAATCTCATGCAGGACGAGCCGATCTCCCACAGGGAGATGCTGGCCTATTACAAGGCCATGCAGGCCGACGACTTCCAGTTCAAAGGCCTCCTGCGGCGTGAAGACGTCAAATGGGACGGCCACATCCAATTCCGCCTCATCGACATCGTACCCGAAAAGCTCACCCCCGACGAAATCGACACCGCACGAGGACAAACCCCGCGCCAGGCCGCCCTTGCAAAGGCATCGGCCCTGCTGGAGCGCATCGACAAGGGCGAAGACTTCGGCGAACTGGCCAAGGCCCACTCGCACGGCCATCGTGCCGCCATGGGCGGCCTCTGGACCCCCGTCAGTGACGGCTCCGGCCTCGTCGGCCCCTATTCCGCCGTCCTCCAGGCCGCCAGGCAGATGGAAGTCGGCCAGGTTGCCGGCCCCATCGAATCGCAGGGCCATTTCTTCCTCGTCAAGGTCGAAGACAAGAAAACCGGCGGCGTCGCCACGTTCGAAGAACTCCAGCCCAAAATCGAACTGGACATCCAGCTCATGCGGCGGCGCGAGCGCTTCGACAAACTCATCAGCAAACTGATCGACCAGGCCAACATCGCCGGCCTCGACCCCTTCATCGACATCTGCGTCGACAACGCCTACAGGCGATGGCAAGCGTCGCAAAGCGTCACCAGCAATTGAGGCCCGCCGCACCCATGAAGATCATCGCTCACGGCATCGACCTCGTTGACTTTCCGCGGATCCAGGAACTCATCGACCGCCACGGCAGCCGATTCCTCGACCGCGTTTTCACCGCCCGCGAACAGGCCGACGCCGACCGCGTCCGCAACCGCATCGAAAAGCTCGCCGGCCGCTTCGCCGCCAAGGAAGCCGTCCTCAAACTCATCGGCACCGGCTGGCGCGGCGGCATCGCCTGGACCGACATCGAGGTCATCAACAACGCCGCCGGCCAGCCCGTCGTCGAGATCTCCGCCGAAGTCAAGCGGATCGCCGACGAACTCGGCATCGAACAGATCACACTGAGCATCACCCACACCGCCAACTTCGCCATCGCCTCGGCGGTGGCTCTTGCAGACCCAAAATGAAAACGCACGCCTTCGACTGCATCGTAATCGGAGGTGGACACGCCGGCGCCGAAGCGGCATGGGCAGCCTCGCGCCTCGGCGCAAAGACCCTGCTCATCACGATGAGCCGGGACACCATCGCAAAGATGAGCTGTAACCCCGCCATCGGCGGCCTCGCCAAAGGCCAGATCGTCCGCGAGATCGATGCCTTGGGCGGCCTCATGGCCCTCGCAACCGACGCCGCCGGCATCCAGTTCCGCCTCCTCAACCGCTCCAAAGGCCCCGCCGTCCAATCCCCGCGAGCCCAGACCGACAAGTACAAATATAAGGACTTCATCCGCAACACCCTCGAACAGGCCGACAACCTCACCATCCATGAGGGCGTCGCCGCCGACATCCTCACCAAAGACAGCGCCGTCACCGGCGTCGCCTGCCTCGACGGCACGCAATTCGCGGCGCCGACCGTGATCGTCACGGCAGGCACCTTCCTCCGCGGCATCATGCACATCGGCCCCCGTCAACGGCCTGGCGGCCGACTCGACGAACCCGCAAGCAACGAACTCAGCGAAAGCCTCCGCCGCCTCGGCCTCACCATCAGCCGTCTCAAGACCGGCACGCCGCCCCGCCTGGACGCCGCCACCGTCGACTTCGATGAAGTCGACCTCCAGCCCGGCGACGACAACCCGCTGCCGTTCTCTTTCCTTACGGACCGCATCTGCCGCCCCCAGACCCCCTGCTGGATCACATGGACCAACCCCGCCATCCACGACCTCCTCCGCGCCAACCTCCACCGCGCCCCCATGTACACCGGCCAGATCACCGCCACCGGCGCGCGATACTGCCCCAGCATCGAAACCAAGATCGTCCGATTCGCCGACAAGGACCGCCACCAGGTCTTCCTCGAACCAGAAGACGAGGCCGTCACCACGATCTACTGTAACGGCATCAGCACCTCCTATCCCGAGGACGTCCAGCACCAGATGCTTGCCCTGCTGCCCGGCGCCCGCCGCGCCCGCATCGTCCACTATGCCTACGCCATCGAATACGACTACTGTCCCGCCATGCAGCTCCAGGCCAACCTCGAAACCCACGCCGTCGCCGGCCTCTTTCTCGCCGGCCAGGTCAACGGCACCAGCGGCTACGAAGAGGCCGCCGCACAGGGACTCGTCGCCGGCGTCAACGCCGTCCGCAAACTCGCCGGCGCCGAACCTCTCATCCTCGGCCGCGACCAGGCCTACATCGGCGTCCTCATCGATGACCTCCGCACCCGCCGCATCGACGAACCGTACCGCATGTTCACCTCCCGTGCCGAGTACCGCCTCAGCTTACGGTCCGATAACGCGGACAGAAGACTGACCCAGATCGGCAGATCCGTCGGCCTCGTCGACGACCGCCGCTGGGACGCCTTCTGCCGTAAAGTCCGCCGGATCGAGCAATTCAGCCGCTTCCTCAAAGAAACACGCCGCGACGGAAAGTCTCTCTGGCAGTGGCTCAAGCAGCCCGACTGCCCCGTCGACCAGATCCTCGCCGATCCCGCCATCACCGCCATGCGCCTCCCGCAGGATGTCCTCGAGGCCGCCTGCATCGACGCCAAGTACGAAGGCTATCTTGTCCGCCAGCAGCAGCAGATCGCCGCGTTCCGCAATCTGGAAAACATCAAGCTCCCTCGCGATCTCGATTATCAGACGATCAGCCACCTCCGCTTCGAGGCAAGGGAAAAACTGACGGCCTTCCAGCCCCACACCCTCGGCCAGGCCTCCAGAATCGGCGGTATCACCCCCGCCGACATCACGGTAATCCAGATCCACCTGAAGAAATCACGCCCCAACAACAAAGGCTCGCGCTGATTTGCGCTAATTAAGGATCAGTTCGGCCTCTGCCTGAACCTCTCCACCCAGAGAGGACCTTCCGCAAAGCGGCCATAGCAGTTTTTAAGACCGTCCAGATACACTTTATTGCGATGGATCTCGACCTCAACCCTACGTAACTCCCCAATTCATCAACGCAGATAACGAGAAACACGCCCTGAAATAGGGCAATCGACCCGACCCCACGTTTTTCGGCACCAAGACCACCTTTGTCGGCCGCCAATGTCGCCCTATTATTGGTAAAGTCCGCTTCATTTTCTGGTCGACGAAGGAACTGTGCCAAACAAAGCGGCGGATTATTCGTTGAATAACTGTTGACAGTCGCTTGATGAGGGCTATAATTTGCCCTTTGTACTGGTTTTGGCGACTTGGAAAGGTGCGGCAAGAGTGAATATTGCGGGAATCAGTCGTGCGTCCGTATAGATCTGAGAGTCTCTATACGGATGCAATCTGCGCCGAATTCGCTTTTTTGGCGCCTTGTGCTTCAGGGACACTGCAGGCAAGCACTTTATCGCTGGAGGCCGCAAGTATGACCGGGTGAGCGATAAAATGTGACTTGAAGGTCTTGGTGTGCAGTGATCAAAGTGGTGGCCTGAAGGTTTCCACTTTTTTTGTTTAAGAAACAGGGAAACAGAGGACATGAGTCAGGAACTGATACGGATCGTTGACAACATCGCACGCGATAAGAATATCGATCGCGAGTCGATCTTCCAGGACCTCGAAGCGGCCATGGTGTCGGCTATCCGGAAGTCCTACGGCAAGGAGGAAGCCGAGGTCGATATCGTCGTCAACATCGACCGCAACAACGGCGAAATCAACGCTTACAAAGACGACGAAAAAATCGATGTCCGCCGTCTCGGAAGAATCCCTGCGCAAACCGCCAAGCAGGTCATGATCCAGAAAATCAAGGCCGACGAGCGGGACAGCATCTATGCTGAGTATGTCCAGCGCAAAGGCGAGATCATTAATGGTATCGCCGGCCGCTATGAAGGCGGCTCCCTGATCGTGACCTTCAACCGGGCCGAAGGCATCATGCCGCGCACCGAGCAGATCACCGGTGAAACCCATCATCCCGGCGAGCGCATTCGCTGTCTCATCCTCGACGTCCGTGACGCCGCAAATCAGGTTCGAATCATCCTGTCCCGTACACACCCGGACTTTATCCGCAGGCTCTTCGAACTCGAAGTTCCCGAAGTCGCCGAAGGTATTATCGAAATCAAGGCCCTGGCGCGGGAAGCAGGCTACCGAACGAAGATTGCCGTCCATTCCCTTGACGACAAGGTCGACGCCGTGGGCGCCTGCGTTGGTGTCCGCGGAAGCCGAATACGAAACATCGTCGACGAACTCGGCGGCGAGAAGATCGACATCGTGCGATGGAGCGACTCCTCACAGGTCCTCATTGCCAATGCGCTAAAGCCCGCCGAGGTCAGTGAAATCGCCATCTGCTTTGAACTCGGTCGTGCAACAGTCGTAGTTACGGAAGACCAGTTAAGCCTCGCAATCGGAAAGCACGGGCAGAACGTCCGGCTGGCGGCACGCTTGACCGGCTGGGATATCGATATTCTGACCCCGTCCGAATACAACCGCGAGGTGGAGCGACTGGCGACCTGTCTCAAGGATATCGAGGGCATCAACGACACGTTCGTTGACAATCTTCTCGCCCTCGGAATCATCTCCGTTCTCGACCTCGAAGAGGTTGGCGCCGAGCCCCTTGTGGAGGAATTGAAGATCGACCCGGCCGTTGCGCAAGCCGTTGTGGCCGCAGCAGCCGAAGAAGCGAAACGCCTCGCGGCCGAGAAGAGCAAGAAACAGGCCGAAGATATCATGGCGCAGGAGTCGCGCCGCGAAAGTGAAAATACGTCCCCTGCGGAAGGGCAGGACTGAATAAGGGCGCAGCAGCGCCCTCCGTCGGCTGCGCTGCCAGCGTGGTGAACCGGCGGACCTTAGATGTGTGGAGATATTGGTTTGGCTAAAGCAACCACAAGAGTACACTTGTTGGCCAAGGAGCTATGCGTAACGAGCAAGGCCATCGTTGAGAAATGCCAGGCGGAAGGTCTGGACGTGACAAACCATATGTCCACCATTTCCGCGGGACTCGCCGCAACGATCCGCGAATGGTTCAGCGAGGGGGAGCACACCACCGCCGTTGAAACGGCAAAGCGAGTCGACCTGAAGAAGGTCCGTGTAAGAAGGAAGGCGAAAGAGCCTGCTGAAGAGGCCCCGGAACAGCAGCCGGCACCGGCGGAGGCCGCGTCTGAAGCAGCCGAAACAACGGTCGAAACCGCCGCGCCGGAAACCGCCCCTGCCGCTGCGGCAGAGGCGCCCGCCGAAACGCCGGTCGCCGAGGCCCCCGCCGCCGAAACTGCGGCCGCTGAACAACCGGTGGCGGCCGAGGCGGCAGCGCCCGCCGCCCCTGAAATCCCGGCCGAGCCCGAGCCTGTCACAGAAGCCCAGGCCGCCGCGACGCCGGAGGTTGTGCCGCCGACCGCCCCGCCGAAACCCGAACCCGAACCGATCAAACCCGCCGGGCCTATGCTCGAAAAACCCAAACCGGCACAACTGACGGGCCCGCGCGTCGTGCGTGTCGAATCCGTCGAACCGCAGGAACTTCAGCCGCGCCGAAGAGGGCCTGTGCGCCCCTCGCGCCCGCGATTCGACATGCCTATCTCCGAACCGCTCATTCCCGAGGGTGTTGACGTCGGCGGCAAGAAAGGAAAGGGCAGAGATCGCACCCGCGGCCGGCGCAAGGACCTGGATGAAGGTGACGGCGACCTCAGGAGAGGCCGCGCCGGCCTGGGCAAGCGCGTCCAGGCCCGTGACTTCGAGGAACGGGCCGCCAGATTGGCCGCCGCCAGGGGCGAGTCCCTGCGATCCCGACCCGCACGCCGCATCGAATCCAAAAAAACGCTCGATGTCAGCCAATTGGAGCGACCCGAGAAGGCCACCGTCACCGAACCGATCACCGTCAAGGACCTCTCGGCCGCACTCATGGTCAAGGCCAGCGATATCATTGCTAAACTGCTGACCCAGGGAATCATCGCCCACGCCAACCAGGTCATCAGCCCCGACGTCGCCGAGTTGATCGCCATGGAGTTTGGCACCGAGCTGACCATTGAGCGCAAGCAGCTCTTGCAGGAGCAGTTGCTCGCCGAATTCCAGAACCTGCCCCGGCACAACATCAGGAAGCGGCCGCCGGTCGTGACGATGCTCGGCCACGTCGACCACGGAAAAACCAGCCTCCTCGACCGCATCCGTTCCACGTCCGTCGCCGCGGGCGAGGCTGGCGGCATCACCCAGCATATCGGCGCCTCCGTCGTCGAGTGTAAGGGTAAGGTAGTCACCTTCCTGGACACCCCGGGCCACGAGGCCTTCACCGCCATGCGGGCGCGCGGCGCCAACATGACCGATATAGTCGTGCTGGTCGTCGCCGCCGATGACGGAGTCATGCCCCAGACCATCGAAGCAATTCACCACGCCAAGGCCGCCAACGTCGAGATCCTGGTCGCCCTGAACAAGATCGACCTGCCGGGCGTCGACATCAACCGCATCTACGGCCAGTTGGCCGAACACGGCCTGACGCCAAGCGAGTGGGGCGGCGACACAGAAATCGTCAAAACCAGCGCCGTCACGGGACAGGGCATCGAGGACCTGATCGAACATCTCGATTACATTGCCGAACTCAGAGACTACAAGGCCGACTGTGAAATCCCCGCAACCGGATGGGTCGTCGAGGCCAAGATGACCACCACGCAGGGCGCCGTCGCCACTCTGCTCATCAAGGAAGGCAAGCTCTCCAAGGGCGACATCATCCTCGCCGGCAGCGGCTACGGACGTGTCCGCACGCTCCGCGACAGCCGCGGAAAGAGCATCAAGAGCGCCACCAGTTCAATGGCCGTCGAGGTCAGCGGCCTCAGCGAGGCCCCGCAGGCCGGCGACAGGTTCTTCTGCACCGACGACCTCAACAAGGCCAAGGACGCCGCAGAAGAAAACAAGGCCCGCTCACGCGAGCGATCCCTCGCACAGCGATCCCAGATCACCCTGGACAACCTCTTCAGCCAGATCGAGGCCGGAAACATCAAGGAACTAAACCTCATAGTCAAGGCCGATGTACAGGGCTCCGTCGACGTGCTCACGAAGTACCTGACCGATCTGAGCACCGAAGAAGTCAAGATCAAGATCATCCACGCCGCAGTCGGCGGCATCAACGAAGGCGACGTTGTCCTGGCCGAAGCCTCCGGCGCAATCATCATCGGATTCAATGTCGTTGCTGACGACCGCGTCCGTGAAATCTCCGAAACCAAGGGCGTCGACATCCGCTTCTACAACATCATCTACCGAATCACCGAGGACCTCCGTGACGCCATGACCGGCCTCCTCGAGCCCACGTACGAAGAAAAACACCTCGGAAAACTCATCGTCCGCGAGACCTTCAAGGTCTCAAGCCTCGGAACCATCGCCGGATGTTACGTCGACAGCGGAATCATCCAGAAAAAAGCCAAGCTCCGGCTCATCCGCAACAACATCGTCATCAAGGACAACTGCACGATCGAATCGCTCAGACACTTCACGGACGACGTCCGAGAGGTCAAGGCCGGGCTGGAATGCGGCGTCAAGATCGCCGGCTTTGACGCTATCAAGCGCGACGACGTCTTGGAAGCGTACGAAATCATTGAGGTCGCAAGGACGCTTTAACAGGCAGCTTCCCACCGGATAAGTAGTAATGGCAGCAGGGCAACCATCCAGAAGACAGGAAAAAGTGGCGCGCGTCATCCGTGAGTCCGTCAGCGACACCATCGCCAACCGCCTCAATGACCCGCGCATACAGGGCCTCGTCAGCGTCACCGAAGTCGCGGTTTCCGCCGACCTCAAGAACGCCGACATCGGCCTGAGCATCATGGGCGCCACCGAGTCCCAGCAGGCACAGACGCTCCGCGCCATTCAGCATGCCGGCCGACGCATCCAGGCACGTCTCGGCCGCGAACTCACCTCCAAGTTCTGCCCCAGACTCCGCTTCCACCTCGACGTCAAGTTCCACAAGACCCTTGAAACGCTGCGCCTCATTGACGCCGCCGCGAGCGAATACACTCACCCGGAGGATGAATCCGAAGACCTCCCGGAAGAAGACGAGACGAGTACTGATTTTGACGCGTGAGTCATGAAAAACAGCACACACTACGCAAAAGAAATCGCCAAACTCTACCGCTCGCTGAAGAAAAAGCACGGCAAGGTCACTCGCCCCGCCTTCGATGACCCCGCCGAGGCCCTCGTCTACGCCATCGTCAGCGAAAACCAGAAGTCAGCCGCCGCCGAGGCCATCCGCAAGCGCATGGCCGGCCACTTCGTCGACCTCAACGACCTCCGCGTCTCCCGATCCGAAGAAATCTGCGACGTCCTCGGCTCCGATTCACCCCAGGCCAAACGCGCCGCAGCCGCAATCACCGACGTCCTCAACGCCATCTTCCGCAAGCGCGACCGCGTCAGCCTCGCCGACCTCCGGCAGGTGGGCAAACGCCAGGCGCGCAAGGAACTGGAGCGTTTCAAGGCCGCCGGCAAATTCGCCCTCGACTACTGCTTCCTCGTCGCCCTCGACGGCCACGCCATACCTCTCACCCCCCGCATGATCGAATACCTCAAGGCCGACGGCCTCGTCGACCCCGCCGCCTCCGACGAAGAAATCTCCGGGTTCCTCGAGCGCCACATCGCCGCCGCAAACGCCTACGAATTCTACGCCCTCCTGCGGCGCCAGAGCGAAACGTCCAACAAGACCTTCACCTCCGCCGACGGCCAGTCCGCCGATACACAACCTGCGGAGACCAAAGCCCAGGCCGCCCCCCAGGCCGCCCGCCGCCGCACCGCAAGAAAAACCGCCGCCGCAAAGAAAACCTCAAAAACCAAAGAAAAGCAAGTAAGTCAACGGAGAAAACGACTTGACGCCAAGCATATTGAAACTCGGAATCCCCAAAGGAAGCCTCCAGGAGGCCACGTTTGACCTCTTCAAACGCGCCGGCTTCAACGTCACCGGCTACGAACGCAGCTACTTCCCGCGGATCGACGACGACGAAATCCAACTGATTCTCCTCCGCGCTCAGGAAATGAGCCGCTACGTCGAAAGCGGCGTGCTCGACGCCGGCTTCACCGGCCACGACTGGATTGTCGAAAACGGCTCAGACGTACACGAAGTCTGCGAACTGCTCTACAGCAAGGCCACCAGCAACCCCACCCGCTGGGTCCTCGCCGTGCCGAACGAGTCGGACAAGGTCCGCCCCGAAGACCTCGCCGGCGGCATCGTCGCCACTGAACTTGTCAACGCAACCAAACAATACTTCGCAAAGAAGAACATCGGCGTCAAAGTCGAATTCAGTTGGGGCGCCACCGAAGTCAAGGCCCGCCTCGTCGACGGCATCGTCGAACTCACCGAGACCGGCTCCTCCCTCCGCGCCAACAACCTCCGCATCATCGACACCATCATGACCTCCACCACGCGCTTCATCGCCAATCACACCGCCTGGACCGACCCCTTCAAACGCCAGAAAATCGAAAACATCTGCATCCTCCTCAACGCTGCCATCGACGCCAAGACCAAGGTCGGCCTCAAGATGAACGTCCGCAAGGACGACTTGCCGACCATTCTCAAAATCATCCCCGCCGAAAAGAGCCCGACCATCTCCTCCCTGGCCGACGGCAAGTATGTCGCCGTCGAGATCATCGTCGACGACAGCGTCGAACGCAAACTCATCCCCGAACTCAAACGCGCAGGCGCCTCGGGCATCTTCACCTACGCACTCAACAAGGTCATTCACTGAGAAAGAAAGAAAGAAAGAAAAGCTTCGCCGGGGCCGCCGCTCCGGCACGTATCACAGAGGTACAATATATGGCAGGACATTCGCACTGGGCCGGCATCAAATACAAAAAAGCCGCAAACGACGCCAAACGCGGCAAGATGTGGAGTAAAATCTCACGCATGATCATCGTCTCCGCCAAAGCCGGCGGCGGCGACCCCGCGGCCAACCTCGCCCTCCGCTACGCCATCGACAAGGCCAAGGCCGCCAACATGCCCAAGGACACCATCGAAAAGGCCATCAAGAAAGGCACCGGCGAACTCGGCGCCGTCCAATATGAAGCAGTGCTTTACGAAGGCTACGCCCCCGGCGGAGTCGCCGTCATGGCCGACGGCCTCACCGACAACCGCGCACGCACCGCCCCCGAAATCAAGAAGGTCTTCGAACGCCGCGGCGGCTCGCTCGGTGCAAGCGGCTGCGTCGCGTGGATGTTCAGCAAGAAGGGCCTCATCACCGTCAAGACAGACGTCATCGCCGAAGATGACCTCCTCGAACTCGCCCTCGCCTCCGGCGCCGACGACATGCAGAACACCGGCCAGGTCTACGAACTGACCTGTGCCGCCGCCGCTTACGAAGGACTCCGCAAATCCCTGCAGGACCGCAACATCCCCATCGAGGTCGCCGAAATCTCCATGGTCCCCCAGAGCATGGTCCCCGTCAACGACGTCGAAATCGCACGCAAGATCCTCGGCCTCATGGAAGAACTCGAAGACCACGACGACATCCAGAACGTCTACGCCAACTTCGACATCCCCGACGACGTCCTCGAAAAAGCCGAAAGCTGACCAGCCTTCTGCAGCCGTGCATATCACCCGCCGCCAGGTATGCCAACCTGAACCCGCGTAATGATTGCCCCGGCACTCTCTGTCTCAGCGCCCCGGGGCGCTTGGCAGTACTCCATACCCCCCGCCAATCCCTGGCACGCTACTGCTTCAGTGCCGACAGCCGTACCTTGGCAAACTGATAATTCTTCTCCCCCAACCGGCTGAACAGTTCCCGCCCCGGATACATCACCGCAAACTGCACACGGTATGCCTCCTCGATCGCCACCGCCCGTTCATAATGAAAAACCGCCTCGTCCTTCCGCCCCATCTCATCGGCCACCCTGGCCGCCTTCAGGTGCAGCCGGTCCGAGCCCGGATACCGCCGCACGGCCTCACTCAAGGCTGCAAACGCCTCTTCCAGACAATCCCGCTGCTCGCCCGACGCCCGGGCCGCCATCAATTCGTACACCTGCGCCAACTTTTCATAGTGCTTGAAATGTGCCCTGTCGCGCCGACTCGCCTCTTTGAAACACTCCGCCGCCCGCTCCAGAAGCGCCTCGTCCGCCCGGCCCCCCTCCAGGTACCGCTGCAAGTACGCCTTGCCCGCCATCGAAGGCCCCGCCGGACCAAGCACATCAGCCGCCGCAGCCTCCTCCAACAGTTCCGTCGCCGCATACGCATCGTTCAAGGCCCGCTGCGTCAGCCGCCCCGCCGCCGCCGTCGGCGCAAGCACCCCCGCCAGAAACGCAATCACAACGACCGCCGCCCCGCCGACCACCGCAACCCGCACCGCGTCGCCCGGAGCGAAAACCGCCGCCACCCGCCCCTTGCGTTGCGAATCCGCCGCAAACAGGCACGCAATCAGCACCCAGAACAGCGTCAGCACCCCCGGCTCGAAGATCGCAAAATCGATCAGGTTGTGTATCACCACCGCCGCCGCACCGCAGAATATCCCCGTCGCAAGCCCACCGCCATCGTTTCCCGCCGACGCATCCTCACCGGAATCTGCAAGCTTGGCATCCCGGATTTGCAGCGGTGCGCCCCGGCTGCTCAACCACAGCAGCACAAACACCACGCCAAACGCCGCCGCCGGCAGTACATACAGGGCCGCCGCCACGTACACCATCACGCCCACCCGGTCGCCCAGCTCGGCCGCGTTCAGTACCGGCCGCAGCACAAGCATCGCGGCACCCGTCGCGCACAAGACCGCTATCGCAAACCGCCTCGACGGCTCCTCCTGATCCTCCTCACGCACGCCGCCGCGCCGACGCTCTGAGAATGCGCTTCGATACAGCACCGCCACAAAAGCCGCCGCGAATCCGATCAATCCTGCAGGCCCATACTGGCTCAGCAGGCTCAGCACAAAGTTGTGCGGATCGCTCACCGTCTCCGGCGCCGCCGCCTCCTTATAATGCGGATAGTGTCCCGCAAAATTCCCCCCTCCCACGCCGACGGCCGGATAATCGGCACGCATCGCGGCCGCACCCTTCCAGTACTGCCAGCGCACCAGCATGGACGCCCCGCCCGGCAGACTGTCATTGCGGGCACCGTAGCCAATCACCGCCACAGCCGCCGCCAATGACCCGAGGACAAAGAGTACCAGCAGCGCCTTGCGAAAACGCCACAGCCGCCGCCCGAAGATGGCGGCCGCCGCAAACATCACCAGCCCGACCGCCGCTGCACCAAGGGCGCCCCTGCTGTGTACCACAACCAGCCCCGCCCACGCAATCACCGCCGCCAGGACCACACACGCGATCATGGCATGCGACGACCGATCACGCCGGCCCCGAACGCAGTCCACCGCAAAACCCGTCGCCGTAAACGCCGCCAGCAGAAGCAGCGACGCCGTCGAGTTGCTCGTCGTCAGAAACCCCCGGATGTCCTTGCCGTAAAGTCGATGCTCGTAAAGCATCTGTTCGAACGACCCCGGCTCGGCCCCGATCACCTCCAGGTGCCGCTGAGGGTTCTGCTCGTAATCGGCGATCATATCCTCGTTGCTCGCCAGGAACTGATCCACGCATTGCCACGTCGTCACCGCCGCCAGCGCAAACACCACGAACAGCACAAGCCGCAGCCGCTCGCCCCGACCAAGCACCTGCACCAGCATCACCGCCGCCAACATCGGCGCAGCCAACGTTGCAAGATCGTTGATCGCCGCCCGCTTGTTCGATGCCGTCGCCGCGGCCGCAAGCCCCGCCACCACGAACAGCCCCAACCCGTACTCGATGCCGCTGAACCGGTACGTCACCGTCCGCCGGCAGAACGCCGCGACAAACCACGCCGCCGCCGCCAATATCAACGCGCCCGAAAGAAAGACGCTGAACGCCTCGTTGGTCAGGTACTGCCGCGGATTCAGAATCCCCCCGTGCGGACTCTCGATATATGTCGCGCGAACAGCCAACACGCACAGGCAAACGATCAACAGGACCCCCTCGAAGCGCTCGAAGCCGCGCCCCCCCTGCCTGACAACTCGTCCTGTCGTTTTGCCGCGCCTCATAGCCCGCCCTGCGAACTGCCCTTCAAACTGCAATCCATCGACTCATTGGTCTTGTACATCGTCTCTGTTGCCGCATGCGCATACAAATAAGAGGTCACATGGAATCCCGACAAGGCCATCTGATTACAAAACGTTATAATTCGTGACCATTCGTGTCAATTCGTGGCTTTATAAGCTCCGTGTCCTGGGTGTCCCCTGTGGCTTTGCGGTTCCCGTCGCTGCTCCGCTGCGACGTGCTTTCCAGAATCGCGATCATCACCAGGATCATCGCCGTCTGCGCCAGAATCAGCAGCGCCCCCGCAAGGTCCACCTGGTACAGAAACACCGCACTCACCCCTGTGCAAACCGTCGCCAGGTACAGCGTCAGCGCCACCTGCGTATCCGTCAGACCCCGCCGCTTTAGCCGGTGGGAGAAATGCTGCGTGTCACCCACGAACGGGCTCTTGCCCTGCCGAAGCCGCAGAAACGTCACGCTCATGAAATCATACAGCGGCACCGCCATCACGATCAGAGGCATACCCACGGCATACAGCCCCGACCCGTGCGCCTCGTGATAGTACGTCGTCCGCAGTGTGATAATCGCCAGAAAGTACCCCACGACCAGCGAGCCGCAGTCCCCCATGAAGATCCGTGCCGGCGGGAAGTTGAAGAACAGAAAGCCGGCCAGGCTCCCCATGAACACCAGTCCCAGCGCCCCGACGAAAAGCTGCCCGGACAGCGCCGCCGCCGTAAACAGAACCGCCGTGCAGATCAGCGCAATGCCCGCGCTTAGCCCGTCCATGTTATCCAGAAAATTGAACATGTTGACGATCAGCACGATCCAGACCGCCGAGGCGGCCGTCGTCACGATCTTGTTCGGAATGAAGAACTCCATCCGAATGTCGGCAAACCGCGCCACCGCAATCGCCACCGCAAACTGCACGGCCAATTTCAGATACGGCCCCAACCGCTTCCGGTCGTCCCACAGCCCCAGCCCATGCAGCACCGCGCCGCACCCCAACACCAACAGCAGGTGCGGCGCCATCCGCAAAAACCCCTCCGCATGAACCGTCACCGATTCGTCAAACCAGCCCCAGGCGCCCGGCCCAATCACGAACTTCATCAGCACCAGCCCCCCCGCCGCAAACAGCACGATCGTCCAGAAGATCGCAAGCCCCCCGCCCAACGGCACAACCGTTCTGTGGTACCGGTCCGCCGCCGGACGGGCCACGAACCCCCTCCGCAGACTCACATGCCGCACCACCGCCGTTAGAACCGCTGACGTCACAAACGCGCTCACCGGCAACGCAATCGCCATGATTGTCAATGTATTGATACTGCCGTCTCCTTAAAACGCAGGCGCGGGGGTTCTGCCCTGCCGCAAGAACAACCGCACCGCCTGCAAATCGCTGTCACTCTGCCTTTCGTCCGACCATCCGCACCTCGAACATCGGCGCCGCCACCTGGACCAATCGCCGAATCACACGATACCCGCGCTCGCCCAGACCGAAACGCACCGACCACACCGAGGTGAACCGGTCATAACCAAAACGGCCAACCCTCCCCTCCTCGATCGCGAATCCGCAATCAGCCATCAGGTTCCCCAACGTCTGCACGTTCCATGAATAAAGGTGGTGATTCGGCTCCGCCGGATCATAACGCAGATACCGCCGCTGGTCTTCATACGGAACAAACGCCAACAGCCGCCCGCCCGGCCTCAGCAGCGCCCGCATCTCCTCCAACACATTACCGGGATTGGGCACATGCTCCAGTACATGGTGACAGATCACCATGTCTACCGTACCGGCGCCCACTTCACCTATATCCTTTACGAACTCGATGCCGTGCTCAGCAAGCTCCGGTTCGAGGTGCATCGCCAGGTCGAACCCCATTTTCCGTTTGCACTCCAGCGCCGCCAGGTTCCACCCCGTCCCCACGCCGTATTCCAGCACGACATCGGCGGCCTTGATGTATGGCGCAATCTTCTCGGCCCGAAGCCGCGCCACCCACGGGTACGCCGCCTTCGGAATCGACCGCTTGCTCTCGTGGTACGCCCGGCCTCGCTCGGCCTTGTACCGCTCTTCCGTTCTTTCCCGAAAACCCATCACGCCGGTCCCAACTTGCTGCAACCCGTCAACTTCTGGTTCGTGCGTCATTTATGTTTTCTGATACCACGCGCCTCTACGACATAGGCAGTTATCCAACACTGTCGGGTCCAACTCGTCATTGCAGTTATAGTCCCAATGTGTTAATTCTACTACAATCCGCCAGCTGCTCGCTTTCCATGCGCGATCTTCACGTGCTGCTGCCGCGGGCAGGGCCGTGCGTCTGGGATTTGTAGTTTTTTAACATTAGGATTTATTTAGGATTTCGAGCTTAGTGTTTCGAATTTGGTTGCGGCTCCGCCGCGCCCTCGGTGTTCTCTGTGGCTTTGTGGTTTTGCTTACACCTGCGCCGCACTATACCCTTTCAGTTGCTCCACCAGACGCGCCCGCACACGGCTGAAAAACGCGTGATAGACCTCCTGCCGATAGTCGCTGAACGTGTACGGGTACGCCACCCACGCCCCGCGGGCGTACGTCAGCGTCACCTCCGCATACATCTGCTCACCGATGTAGATGCGATGCGAAAAGTTCTTAGTCGACGCCAACACAAGTTTCGATGGCTCGATGTACCCCGGATCGAGGTTCACGGGCCGCGGCAAACCCGCCGCCAGCGCCTCGGCCAATACCTGTTCCATCCGGTTGGTCCGGTGCTTGATGCCCGCCAGGTCGCCCGGCTCGATAAGCCGCTCCACCGACACAAACTGCCGCAGGATATGTTCTCCCGTTTCATCCCGGTAGTAGTCCGTCTGCACGAACGGCCACACGTCGCTGACAAGGTCCGCCGCCCCGAATTCGCCGACAATCGCCTCCCGCGCCGCCGCCAGACATCGCGCGTCGGCCGCCAACACCCCTACGATCAGCTTGACAGGCTGCGGCCTATTGAGCGTCCACATTCAGTGCTTCTTTTAAGGCGTTGACCATCGCAATCGTCTCGTCGACCGCCTCCTCCAGGCCCACTCGGCGGCTCTCCGACGCCGACCGCCGCTTAAGCTCCACCTGCCCCTCCGCCAGCGACTTCTCCCCCACGGTGATCCTAATCGGAATCCCCAACAGATCCGCATCCTTGAACTTCACGCCGCCCCGCACGTCCCGGTCGTCCAGCAGCACCTCGATCCCGCGCGAAAGCAGCTCCGCATGGATCCGCTCCGCTGCCAGCCGCACATCGTCCGTCGCCCCCACCGGCACCACGATCACCTCCCACGGTGCAATGCTGATCGGCAGGATCATCCCGTTGTCGTCGTGGCCCACCTCGATCGCCGCAGCAAGAATACGGTTTATCCCGATCCCGTAGCAGCCCATCAGGCAAAGCTTTTCCACTCCATCCGCATCGAGAAACTTGACAACCAACTTGCTGCTGTACTTCGTCCCTAACTTGAAGACCTGTCCCACCTCGATTCCCTTGCGGAACAGCAGCCGCTTGCCTTTGTACGTATCCCCCTCCACTGCATTGCGGATATCTACAACCCTAATATTCTCGCCCTCTAAGGGGAAGTCGCGCCCCGGCACAACGTGCTTCAGGTGGTAATCGGTCTTGTTGGCCCCCGATACCGCCTCGGACATCGCCGCCACCGACGGATCGATCAGGATCAGGGCCACCTTGTCCGCCATCCCCACAGGCCCAGCAAAACCGACGGCCGCATTGGTAAGCTGCACAATCGTGCTTTCATCCGCCATTTCGATGTGTTCTCCCCCCACCGCCTGCGTTAACTTCTCCGGATTCAGCTCATGATCCCCCCTTACCAGCGCCAGCACCACCTTCTCCCCCATCTTATGCACTAAGGTCTTCACAAGTGCTGTCGGTTCCACCCGCAGGAACGCACAAACCTCGTCAATCGTCCCCACTTTGGGTGTATGCACCTCCTCCAGCGGCAAAATCCCGGCCTTTCCCTGCGCATCGCCCCCCTTTCCCTGTGCTTTCACCGCGGGATCCACCGGGGCCTTCTCAATATTCCACGCATGGCCCCCATCCTCCGTGTAAACGATGGTATCTTCTCCACTTTCACACGGAACGGTAAATTGATGGGATCCGGACCCTCCCATTTCCCCGGATTCCGCCTCCACGATCACGTAGGGCACTCCGCAACGCCGGAAAATGCGGCAGTACGCATCATACATGGCCCTGTACGAGCGTTCCAGCATCGCTTCGTCGGCGTCGAAACTGTACGCATCCTTCATTATGAATTCGCGCGAACGCAAAACGCCGAAGCGCGGCCGAAACTCATCGCGATATTTCAAATTGATCTGATAAAAATTTACGGGAAGCTGTTTGTAAGAATTGATTTCTCCGGCCGCCAGATACGTCATCACCTCTTCGGCCGTCGGACTCAGCACATTTCCGCGGCCGTGGCGATCCGTGAATTTTCCGAGCGTTTCGCCGTAATCGATGTCGCGGCCTGTGCGCTGCCATAATTCCAACGGCTGAATCATGGGGACGGTGATCTCCAAAGCGCCGGCCCGGTCCATTTCTTCGCGTACAATCTGCATTATCTTGCGCAGGGACCGCCATCCGGCCGGGAGGTATGCGTATGTGCCGCTGGCGATCTTTCGCATGAGGCCGGCACGGATCATGAGCTGGTGGGAGGGAATCTCCGCGTCGGCGGGGACCTCTTTTACGGTCGGAATGAAGGTTTTGGTGAATCGCATGCTCTGTATACGCTCCAAGGGCCTATGTCGGTTTAGAAAACGGCGGTTATAGCCCGTGCGGGGCGATTTGGCAAGAAAATACCTGAAATGCGAGGCCTTGTGCGGGGTATTGGGGGCGATCAGAGGTGAAAGTGCGGGTGTATGTGGCGTACATGCAGTGGTTATCGGCCGCTGTACCCCACGACCGGCGAATTTGCGGGGGTATGGGGGCAATTTTGTGGTGATATGCTACAGGTGCGCGGATAAAGTCGGTGAATGGGCGCGCACTTGACTGTTCGGACCGGCAGAGAAAGACGCACCCAGGGGACTTAGAGGATTGTCACGGACTTTCGGAGTTAAGTAATTTATCATGAAGGGCATTAAGAAAGTTTTCAAATGTCGGATCGTGGAGGATATTAAGAAGCTGAAGCAGATATACCTCGGTTTTCCGAGCCAGAAAAAGAGGCATCTTATTTCCTTTATTTGCTCTCTAACAGGTGCAGTTCCGACAGGCGGTAGTAATCGAATGGATTGGGTCCTTGGAGATCAGCGGCACCGATCAGCAGCGCCAAATCAGCGGCATCCATCTTCTTATCCGTTACGGTAAAGTGCAAATCCACGCCGTGTGTCGCAAGACCTGACTCTTCGTCCAGGAGCCTTGCAAAGTAGTTCACCTCCGTTTCATCGATCGCGAGGTTGGATATTCGCCATGCGGTGCGTTTGCCGTCTGCGAGAACCGGTTGGCATGTGAAACTTTTCGGAGTCGGTATCGGGCGTACACTATTCAGGTCAGAAGTGTACTGCTTGCCCCCGACTTCGAGTAATACGCGTTCGGGATACGTGAACTCCATGCTCAGATTTTTGCCCTCATCGTTCACAGTCACTTTGCGCCCAATGGCTTCCGGCAACAGCATGTCGAGCATCATGACAACTTGCGCAAACATTCGGTAAAGCGCCACCGGTCCCGTGTCGCGATCTTCGGGCGTAACAACAATTTTCATAGGTATTTCGCCGGCACGGTTATATACCACGCGCGCTTCAAAAGGTCCCGGCAGGTATCCCTTGGGCATCAGATCGTCAGGAAAACCCGAGTAGCCGACCCGCAACACACTCACATCCAATTCAAATCCCTCGGCATCCTTTTGCAGCCAAGTGAGACTACCCTCTAATTCGGCCTTTCCTGGCCGCCCTTCAACTGTCGTTTTTTCGCCGGTTCGGGAAATGAGGGTCGGATCTCTTTGATACTCTATCGTTTTAAGGATGAAGTTGCGTTTGAGCAAGATCGGGCTGCCATAAGCGCAGGAAACCGTCGCCGCAAAAAGAAGTGCGGACAATGACAGCCAACAAGAGCCAGCCACCTTACTCACAGATTTCGAACACGCCATCTGATTCCTCCGCTTCTACTGAAGATATTGCCTGTGCGTTTACCTCAACGCGAGGACTCTCCATGTACCACTGCCCGATATTATCTGTAAACACTGAAGCTACGGCAACTCTGACGCGCAGGTCCACGGGCTCGTCAACAAGGTACATGCGATTGATATCACTGTACAACTGGAAAAGGTTGACCTCGAAGGTTTTGCGAGCCACGGGCCCGATCAAGGGGATTCCCACATCAAGATAGTCGTGGTGTGCGTCACCACCCTCAACCTCGGATTCACCGGCTACCTGAATCGATGTATCTGCCGCAGCCACAGACGACCCATACCTGAGCAGCCCCAAGTGGCCTGGTGCTTGCGCGCCCACAATCGTGAATAAGACTCTGGCGACTGCTGCTTTCCATCCCGGGCGCGTCGGACCGTTGGCTAATCTCATGATGCCGTTCGTTCGTAGGGTGATAGTTGCTTTCGCCTTAACGTGTCCCACGTACAGCCCGCCAGCAGTTACTAGTGCCGTTTCAAAAAAATATTTGTAATATTTGCGATTTGGCGACTTGCGCCATGCACAATCTGTTATTATATAGACAGACACAAGGAACCGATTCCATGCTGTTTTGCAGAGAAAGGGAGTTCTTATGTGTCTGTACGCCAGAAACCTC
>Ga0209407_1000683_pt1 | contig 40911 bp, 35 predicted proteins | sample AD_JPNHG3_MetaG_FD_184410 | JGI IMG/M metagenome (GOLD analysis project Ga0209407, IMG submission 184410) | Active sludge microbial communities of municipal wastewater-treating anaerobic digesters from Japan - AD_JPNHG3_MetaG (SPAdes) (version 2) | ecosystem: Engineered > Bioreactor > Anaerobic...
TGGGCAGTGGGCAGTCGGCAGTGGGCAGTAAGCAGTCGGCAAGCGACAGGCGTCAAGCGGAGGAGGAGGGGGCGGGGGGGGATGAGGAGTGGCTGGTGGCGGAGACGCCGGAGGTCTCGTTCGACGACATCGCGGGCATGGACGAGGCCAAGGAGGCGCTCTTCGACATGATCGTGCATCCGATGCGCGAGCCTGAGAAGGCGCGGATGCTCAAGCTCAAGCCAGGCGGCGGTGTGCTGCTTTACGGACCGCCCGGCACCGGCAAGACGATGTTCGGCAAGGCCATCGCGCACGAGATCGACGCGCCCTTCTTCTACGCCTCGGGTGCGCAGCTCCGCTCGAAGTGGCACGGCGAGAGCGAGCAACGCCTGAGCCGCTTGATCCAGGCGGCGCGGTCGCGTCCGGTGGCGGTGTTGTTTCTGGATGAGGTGGACGGGCTTCTGCCGCGCCGCACCGGCGGCTCGTCGGTGGTGGATAACCGTATCGTGACGCAGTTCCTGGCCGACATCGGCGGGTTCCGGGACTCTGACAACATCCTGCTCCTGCTGGGCGCGACCAACAAGCCGTGGGAGATCGACGAGGCGGTCTTCCGCACCGGACGTTTCGATGAGAAGATCTACATCGGTTTGCCGGATGCGGCGGCGCGTAGCGGGTTGTTGGAGATGCACTTGGCGGGATTGCCGCTGGGTGAAGGTTTTGAGATGGAAACGTGGGTTGCGCGTCTTGACGGCTATACGGGCAGCGACATCGTGGGCGTCATCCACGACGCCAAGCGCGCGGCTTTACGGCGCAGCGTGCAGGCGGACAGCGACCCGCAGATCGAGATGGCCGACTTGGAACAGGCGCTCAAGACCATTCCGGCTTCGGTGACCGACCGCATGTTGGCGCAATACGAGCGCTTCCGCCAGCAGCGGTTTGGGTAGGCGCTGTTTTCTTGAGATGAGAATGATGTTCGGCATAATGAAAAACAACCCCATGCTCTTTGCCGCCCTGCTGCTGGCACCAGTGCTTGCGCTGACTGCGAAAGCCGACTTCTTCGTCTTCCATCCGGCTTATGCGTCTGGTCCAGCGGACAACCCATTGAAAGGTTTTGTTCCTTCTCGTTCTTGCGTAACGGCTTGTTCAGTTGAGGATCATCACCGTGCCGCCATTACCGCGCCGCACGATCAGCAGGCCCGTGCCGGAGAAGCGGGTGGCGTCTGTACGCTGTGCGCCACTGCCCGGTGCGCCGTATGTGCCGCCGGGCCGCTGTTTGTCCCCGAACCAGAGGGTGTCGACCGTGACGTTCACGTTGTTCGGGAGGTCGATCACGCCGGTGCCGTTCTCCGCGAAGGTGACGGCCGCGTCGCTGCAGAGGGCGGTGTTGTTGGAGAGCGAGAGCGTGCCACCCGCCACGATGACCTGAACGGCATCGGGCCCGAAGCTGCCGGTCGCGGTGACGGCGAGCACGCCGTTGCTGACGATCACGGCGCCGGAAAGGGCGTTGGTCTGGCCGAGGGCGAACGTGCCGCTGCCGTCCTTGATGAAGGTGAGCGGTCCGCTCATGATGCTGCCGACGCGCGTGTAGCTGCTGGCGATGTCGCCGTTCACGATCAGTGTGGAGGGTACGGCGCAGAGGATCCGCTGGTAACCTTCGTTCGGTGTGCCGTTGAAGCCGTCCCAGTGCAGGTCGATGATACGTCTGAGCGCGAGCGTATGGCCGTTGAGATCCAACGTGGCCTTGTTGCCGGTGTTTTCGTATCCTTTGCCGATGTTCATCGGGGGCGGCGTCGCGAAAGCCGCGTCGGTCTCAAGCCGGATGTTGCCCTCAAGGAAACCGACACCGGCCACTGTGTTGTCCGATGAGCGGATGACCAACGTCCCTTTGTCGTCGCGATTGAAATTTACCGTGGGCATCGCGAAACGGCTATTCAAAATGGTGGTCCCTCCATCGCGGAAAGAGGTAGTCACCGTGCCGGCGTTGGTGATGACGGTGCGTCCGAGCGAGCCGAGTGTGAAGGTACTGCCGCCAGCACTGCCAATCTGCAACTGGCCGTCCGAGGCGATCAGGATGTCACCATCCCAGCAGGCAGTGCTGCCGCCGGTCGTCCACAGGCCCGCGCGCCGTCCGCTACCGCCAGTGACGGTCAGGAGTTCGTCGGTTACGGTGACGCCGTTGGCGATCTTCAAGTGGTTGTAGCCGCCCGCCGTCCCGCCGCGCAGCACGGTGCCACCCACCGTCGAGCCGAGCGCGCGGTCATTGTAAAGCGTGAAGGTCTTGGTCTGTTCTGCATAGCCGAACGTCGCGGTACCGTCAAACGTGTTGGTTCCGCGCAGGTCGGCCGAGCTGCCGAGCGTAATGTCGCCGGGGCCCTCGATGATCGCCGTTGCCGATTGGGAGAGGGTGCCCGCACCGGGGCGTACGAGGATCTCTGTGCCGATGGCGAGCGTGCCTTCCAGTGTCAGTGCGCCGCCGCCTTCATACGTGCTGCCGACGATCTGCCCGACGGTCAGCGTGCTGTACTGGTGCCGCCCCTTGAGCGTCAGTGCGGCGGTACCGAGCTTGACCACATCGTGCGCGACGAGCGTGTGGACATCGGCGTCCAGCGTGTAGGCGTTGTTGGTCGCGGCCAGCGTGATACTGTGCGGCGCCACATCCGTCGCGAGCAACACCGGTACGGAGGCGACGCCACTGTCGTCGAACAGCACATCGGTGCCGTCACTGAAAGGTGCGTCCGCGGGCAGCCAGTTGCCGGACGTGAAGTCCCAGGTATTGGCGGCGACGTTGCCCTGCCAAGTCATGCGCGGCACGGTGCCCGAACCAGTCACTTCCAGCGTTACGGCGGTTGCACCGATCGTCAAGGTGGCGTTGGGGTAGGCGACCGTTAGGGCGAGGGTGCCGTCGCCGCTGTAGGAGGGATAGGTGATGAGCGGGTAGCTGCCGGCGGGCAGTCCGCTCTCGGGCAGGGTGAGGGTCAGGGTGCTCGCGCCGAGAAGCGCAAGCGGTCCGCCCAGCGCGAGACAGTCGGAAATGCCATCGGCCGGGGCGCGCAGGTCGAAGCTCATTGTGACCGAGTCAAGCGTCACGCCTGCCGCATGCGCGAGCGTGAGGGTGCCGTGCCCGTTGCCGGCGAGCGTCAGTCCGACACCGGATGCTAAAGAGACGGCGCTGTAGACGGTGCCGGTGCCGCCGAGGGCCGCGCCGGTAGAAACGGAAAGCGAGGGGCTTGCATTCGTGGGGCTGTTGATCAGTAGCGTGCCGGCGCTCACGGTGGTGGACCCAGTGAAGGTGTTGGTGGCCGTCAAGATCAGCGTACCGAAGTCGGTCTTCTTGAACGGTCCCTCGCCGCCGATCAGGCAGTCGATGGTCACGGTGGCGTCTCTGGCGATTTCGAAGCAGCCGCCGGGATAGATGTGCGATTTTGGGTTGTTCTCGTTGTTGAGCCAGATGCCGCGGTTGGGATCGTCGAGCGTCAGGGTGTTCTGGGCGCGCAGGACCGAGCCGTTCAGCGTCAGTTGTTGGGGATTCCACGTCGGCGGGTTGCCGCCTAGATTGTTTTCGTCATAGATCGAGAACTTGCCGGTGCCGATCATCGTGATGGGGCCGGTGAAGGCGGTATTGTCAGCCTGCAACAAAATCTCTTTCATATCACCTGTGGGGCGCGGGATGAAAAGTTTTAGTGCGCCACTGCCCGTGAGCGGGGCGAAGATTTGGAGGATACGGCGGTCTTCCTCATGGCCAGTACCAAAGGTCGCTGTCGCGTCCTCCGGGATGGTGATGGCACCGTAGACTTTTGCGGTGGTGTGGCCCGTACCATTGTTGATTGCTCCACGCAGGATCATGGCGGGAACCGTGATCGAACCATTGTTGGGACCTTTGCAGAGGATGTTGCCGGTGACGGTCAACAGGTCACCCGCGAAGGTATGGCTGCTGCCCGAGGGCGGCGTGCGCAACTGGAAGTTGGCGACATAGGTGTGGCCGGCTTTGGGCGCTTGCCCGTCATCCCACTGCCCGCCGGTATTAAACGACGAGGTGCCCATTGGATCATGGCCCTTCATGGTGTGTTCGGTCGACTGGGCCAAACTCACGCAGGGGAGAGCGGCTATGATGACAAGCATGTGAAGCAATGGGCGGATCGTTCTCATGGCAGTTGCTCCTTTTCTGTTTCTGTTTCGTATCGCATGACGGCGAAAAATAATGAGGTCTTGCAAAACCCTTCGTGGCATGGGCGTCCCGCCCATGAAACACGGGCAAGATGCCCGTGCCACACCCATGAAACACGGGCAAGATGCCCGTGCCACACCCATGAAACACGGGCAAGATGCCCGTGCCACACCTGCAAGCAAAGGGTCTGGCAGGAGCCTCTAATGCCATGCCAGTAATAATACCTTACGCCGCGCGCGACTGTCCAGCCGGGAAACGGCGGGTAGCAATCGATTTCACGTTATTGCGGCGAACCGGATTTTTTGCGATACTGTGTCTGATTTCACGTTCCGGAGGGGAACGGTCACGGACTACAAAAAGAGGAAGATATCATGATGCAGTTTTCTCGCCGCGATTTCATCAAGGCCGGTGCCGCTAGTCTGGCGCTCACCGCGCCGGTGTTGTCTCAAGCCGCCGCATCGGCCGGTAAAAAGGCTAAGATACGGACCGGTGTGCAGCTCTATTCTGTACGCAAGCTGTGTGAAAAGGATCTGATCGGCACACTTAGGGCGATCAAGGAGATGGGGTACGCGGGCGTCGAGTTCGCGGGCTACTACGGCAAGAGCGCCAAAGAGCTGAAGCAGATCCTGTCTGACCTCGGTCTGGTCGCCTGCGGTACCCACACGGGGCTCGACTCGATCAAGCCGAACAATATCGCCAAGACCATCGAGTTCAATCAGGAGATCGGTAACAAGTACTTGATCGTGCCGGGCATGAACGCCAAGGACGCTCAAGGCTGGATCGATTTCGCGAAGATCTTCTCGGAGGCCGCAGTGACCGCCAAAGCGGCTGGCATGTTTGTCGGCTATCACAACCACCAGCACGAGTTCAAAGACAAGTTTGACGGCCGCTGCAAGTGGGACATCTTTTTCAGTCATGCGTCGCCGGATGTCTGCCAGCAACTGGACGTCGGCCATGTGGTCTCGGCCGGTGAAGATCCGGTTTACTGGCTCAAGAAGTTTCCGAACCGTTCACGCACGCTGCACGCGAAGGAGATCTATCCCGGTCCCGGTATTCTGGGCCAGGTGCCGGAAGGCAAGCAGGGCGTGAAGTGGGACGAGGTCTTCGCGGCCGCCGAGGCGGATGTGACCGAGTGGTACATTGTGGAAAGCGAGGCGGACCCGAATACGCTCAACAACATTCGCGGCTGCATCGAGTTTCTCAAGGCCAAGGGCCGCGCCTAAGGTGCGATTGCCTTACGGCTCGACAAGCGCGATAAAAAACAAGTTGGTTTCACCACGAAGGACACGAAGGTTTTTTGGAGGGCAGGGCTGGCCGCAAGTCGCGGGGCGCGAGTGTAAAAATCACGCGTGCGCGCCAGAGGCGCGTCGGTTCGGAGAAGTAGGGCACGATCCAGACCGGTGCGCCGGGGCGTCCTTGCGGGCTGACCTACGCGAACGCGCCGTCCTCGAGTTGGCAGGCGCGGATGTGTTGCAGGCAACGGTCAACCGCCGGGCGCGCCGCAGCATTCGACGCGCGGTTGTCGGCCTGCACCGCGCCGACGCCTGCGACGCAGAGTGCCAGACATAGAACGGCGGTTTTCATGATGTCAACCCTGAAGCTTTTTCGCTGCGCAGATCTGCGCAGTGCTAGACCCAACGCAACGTCAGGGCACCCCACGTCAAGCCCGCGCCGAAGGCGACCAGTACCAGTACGTCGCCCTTTTTGACGCGGCCTTGTTCCAGTGCTTCGCAGAGTGCGATCGGGATCGTGGCGGCCGAGGTGTTGCCGTAGTCGGCGATGTTGACGAAGACCTTTTCGGAGGGCAAGTCGAGTCGTCTGGCTACGGCATCAATGATGCGGGTGTTGGCTTGGTGGGCAATCATCAGCGAAATATCGTTCGAGCTGAGTCCGGCGCGGTCGAGCGCGCATACGGCACATTCCGACATGTTGCGCACTGCCTGCTTGAAGACTTCGTTGCCCTGCATGGTGATGTAACGCCCCGGCACATCCGGATTGGGACGGACGCCGCTGTTGGCGATCTCCAGCAGATCGGTCAGGTTGCCGTCGCCGCCCAGTTTCGCGGAGAGCACGCCGTCAGTGGTGGCCTCATGCGCGCTGAACACGGCAGCGCCCGCGCCGTCACCGAACAGGATACAGGTGTCGCGGTCTTTCCAATTGACGACCGCACTGTTCACCTCAGCACCGATAACCAGAACGTGCTTCGCCAGGCCGGAACGGATCATGCCCCAGGCGAGGTGCGCGCCGTAGACAAAGCCGGTACAGGCGGCGCTGATGTCCAGCACGCCCGCATGGAGCGCGCCTATGGCCTTTTGCACCAGGCAGGCTACCGACGGGTAGACCGCGTCGGGTGTAGAGGTTGCGACCAGGATCAGGTCGATCTGGTCGGCCGCAACGCCCGACTGGGCCAAGGCCGCTGCGGCCGCCCGCGCGGCGAGGTCGGAGGTGTATTCGCCCGGCGCGGCGATGCGTCGCTCGCGGATGCCTACACGCTGCCGGATCCAGGCGTCGCTGGTCTCGACCATCTTCTCAAGGTCGGCGTTGGTCAGTCGTCTTTCGGGCAACGCCTTACCGATACCGGTTATTTTTGCTGTCAATGTACGCTCATTCATGCGCGTGTCCACTGGTTTCGTCTTTGATCAAAAGAGGGCCAAAGTATATAATATTCTGCCGCTCGCAACAATAGAGGATACACGCGGACGGAACGGACGGGATGAGAGGAGCAAAATGATGATGAAACGAGCGGGGATGGTCGTGATGGGGCTGTTGCTGGCGCAGACTCTGCTGGCTGGGGCCGACCGTTTGGCACGGGTCGACGCCGAAGGCGTACTGCGCTGGACTGACACCGGCGACGAGGTCGCGTTGCTGGGCGTCAACTACTATACGCCGTTTACCATAGATCATGCGGCACTCAAGCGCTTGGGCCTCGACCACCGGCAGGTCATGCGCGATGACGTGGCCCATTTCCGCCGTCTGGGTTTGGGCTGCATCCGTGTCCATTGCTTTGAGCGTCAGTTCAGTGACCGCGAGGGTAATCTGCTCGACAACGAGCATCTGGCGCTGCTGGATGAACTGATCGACGTCTGCCGCGAGCAGGGGCTCTACACCGTGCTCACGCCGATCGCTTGGTGGGGCGGCGGTGTCTGGACCGAACGTACGCAGGGCTTCTCGGATTTCCACACGATGCGCGAACTGACTGCCGACCGCGCCACCTGGCCGGCCCAAGCCCGTTTCCTCAAGCAGTTCGCCGAGCACGTCAACCGCATCACCGGACGCCGCTACGCCGACGATCCTTGTGTGCTCGCCTTTGAGTGCATCAACGAGCCGCTCTATCCGAAGGGTACGCCGGACAGTCTGGTGACCGATTACATCAATACGCTGGCGGGTGCCCTGCGTGCGAGCGGCACGACCAAGCCGATTTATTACAACTCGTGGCAGGGGCGCAACGCTGCTGCCGGTGCCTCGCGTGTCGATGGCGTCACCTGCGCCATCTATCCCACGGGGTTGGTCGCGGGATATGAGTTGGAAGGCCCGCAGCTTGGTCGCGTCCGTGCAACTTCGCTCCAACCCGACGCCTCGATCGCGCGCAAGTCGCGCATGGTCTACGAGTTCGACGCCGCCGACATGAACGGTTCCTACATGTTCCCGGCCATGGCCCTCCTGTTCCGCTCCGAAGGGGTACAGGTCGCCTCGCAGTTTCAATACGACCCCATGCCGCTGGCGGATGTGAACCGCAACTGGCAGACCCACCACCTGAATCTGGTTTACACGCCGAACAAAGCGATTTCGCTGGCTATCGCCGCCGAGGTCTTTGCCCGCGTACCGCGCGGCGCGTCGTTCACGCCGGCCGATACCGAGATGCGCTTCCCGCCGTTCCGTGTCTCGGCGACAGAAAACCTTTCGGAACTGGTGACCGAGACGCGCTATCTCCACAGCAATGCCACGCGCACGCCGCCGCCCGCCCCGGAGCGGCTGGAACGGGTGTGGGGCTGCGGTGTCTCGCCACTGGTTACGTTGTGCGGCAGCGGAGCCTATTTTCTGGATCGTGCGGAGTCCGGCGTCTGGCGCTTGCAACTTTATCCCGATGTCTTTACCGTGGCCGATCCCTTCACCGGTACATCGGAACCCAAGGTGCGGGTGTTGCCGGGGCGTCCCGTTATGACGCTACGCTTGCCGGATCTAGGAACGCGCTTTGCCGTACGGGCGTTCGCCGGCGGCCGTGTCGGGGAGCGCCTCGCGACCGTGCGGGACGGCACATTCGAGGTCGCTCCGGGCGACTATCTGTTGACTCGTGACGAGGCCGCACCCTCCGCCGCGAGTGTGAGCCGCGCGGCGGTGCTGGCACCGCGTTGGGTCGCGCCGCCGCCCGCTCCCGAAATTGTCGAGCCGTTGCTGCGTGCAACCGCGCGGTCGCAGTGGCGTGCCGGTCTGCCGTTGGAACTGCACGCCGAAGCCGCGCTTGCCACCCAGGTCACGGCGCGGCTGGTGTCGACGGGCGGTCGGTGCATGGAAGTGGCGTTGGCGCGCGCGGAACAGCCGACACGCACATCCGGCCGTTTTACCGGTACGGTGCCGGGGGAAGCGCTCACGCCCGGCGTATGGAACCTCACCTTCCGTGCATCTGGCGCGGGCGGCGTGGCCGAATATCCGCGTGCCGCGACTGCCGGCGCGAAGTGGTCCCCGGCGGAACCGTTGCGGACGGCGGCGCTTATCCAACTGCCGGAGGAACCGCCACGTGCCATCGTTAACGGTACCGGCGAGACATCGGTTACGTGCATTCAAGACGGTGCGCGGCGCGCGTTGCGGTTGAGCGTCGCGGACGTAGGGACCGACCGGGCCGCCGCAGGTTACGTGCTACCATTCGTGGCGGATGCCGCCACGCTCCGACCGGCAGAACGTAACGGCGCGCCCGATCCACTGGGGTGGGGCTTACGTGTCGTCGCGCGCGGCGGCGCGCCCGGTGCGCGGGTTGAGTTGGGTTTCCGCATGAAGAACAGCCAAGGGCTGGGCTGTAACCTGCGCGTCGGCAACGGCTGGAGCGAGACGATCGTCCCGGCTGCTGATCTCATCCCGTTGTGGGGGTTGCCTGCGCGCGATGCCTTCCGCTGGAGCGAGGTCGAACGCCTGAGTGTGCTGACCGGTGCGTGGCTGTTCCCCGAGGGGACGTCGACGAATGGCGTGAGCATTGATCTCGCCGTGCTGGAGTGGGTGGCGCTGACGCCGGCGTTACGCTTGGACGCAGTGGCCGGCGACGGTGCTTGGAGTCTGTTCGACACTACCGCTTGGTTGCGCGTACCGCTTTGGCAGGCACCCTTGCGGCGCTGGGGGCTGAGCGATGATGAGGGGCGTCCTGCGGTGCATTTGGGTGCGGAACGGTTCGACGGCGAACGCGACAGCCTGTCGCTGCGCGTGCCGTGCGATGGCCGCACCTGCGCACGGCTGTGGCAGACCGAGGGAGCCGACGCGGTGCTGGTCGTCCGCGCACGGGCGGCGCAACCCCGGACGACCGCCTTCGAGTTGGCTTTGATCGAAAACGACGGCGTGGCGTGGGGAACGAATATCCCGTTGACCGCCGCCTGGCAGACGCATCGCATCCCGTTGCGCAAGCTGAGGCTCTTCACGCAGTGGGATCGCGCGATGGCCGACCGGGCTGGACCGCACCTACGGCTCTCGCGCCTGGCAACGGTCAACGTCTGCTTTGGTAAATGGCTCTATCCGCAGGCGGCTGACGTGCCGCACGCTTTCGAGATATCCACCATTGCGGTCGTGCCTGCGCCTTAGCGCCTTATCAGTCAAAAAATTAGCGGAATACTTACACGAACCCAACGAGATACTTACAGTATAAAGGTATCTTTTGGGGTGTTGAGCCTGATTGGTGCCTCACGGCTTAACAGGCACGATAAAAAACAAGTTGTTTTCACCCTCTCCCGCTGGGAGAGGGCCGGGGTGAGGGTTGCGGGCTTCGCCCGCGTTAGGACCGGCGTGGGGTGAACGCAGAGCGTAAGGAGTGGAGATATGGACAGGTACTTGGAGGGTGCGGTGTGGTGCGTGGGCGTCCTGATGACGGCGGTGTTTGTCTCGGGATTGCACGCTGATCCGCTGCCGGTGCCGCTGGTGCATTGGACCTTTGACGGCGGGGCGGCGACCAACTGCGGCAGCGGCGGCTTCTTGTATGACGCGGACGTGTCCGGCGCGGTGGCGTACACGAACGGCATTGCCGGGGGTGGACTTTGTTTGCTTGGCGGCAGCGAGGGGTATGCGGCGGTGTCTCATGCCCTCGGCGATCAGGGCACCATCGCGTTTTGGTACAAACCGTCCCGATTTTATAATTACCACTCTCTCTTCGATAACATCATGAATCCCGACCAATGGGAGATGTGGATCTACGGCAGCTCGGTCGTGCGCTTCAGGCTGGCAGGCCAAGGGATCGTCTCTTATGACAATCTCAACAACAAGCAAAATGGCACAAATGTCTGGTATCACTTTGCCGTGACCTGGGATCGGTGGGCAGAGACAAACCACGTCCGTCTGTATGTGAACGGTTGCGAGGGCGCGCGCACTCACATCACCGACTGGCTCGTCCCCGGCGCGAAGATTTACTTCGGCGGGCACAAAGGCAACAATCCGGCAGAGGGCATTCTGGACGATGTACGCATCTACACGACGACGCTGGCAGACACGCAGGTGCAGGCGCTGCACGCCCTGATCGCTGAACAAACGCCGGCGGTGAAGGTGTCGTTTGATGGTGACCTGACGAACACCGGCACGGGCGGCGCGGCGTTTGACGCGACGCTCGTCGGCGACCCCGTCTGGACGAACGGGCTGTACGGCCTCGGTCAGGCGCTGGCGCTGGACGGCGTGGATGACTATGCGTCCATACCGTACCGGCTCTCCACTTCGGGTTCGGTGGCGTTGTGGTACTACGCGCCCGGGCCGTGGTACGACTTCAACTCGGTTTTCGACAATTCGGTGGGCGCCAACCATTACGAATGCTGGATTGACGGGGCAGGTAATCTCCAGTTCCGTTCTACGGGATCGGGGTCGCAAAGGGCGCTGGTCGGGCTGGGTAACGGGTCCAACTGCTGGTATCACATCGTCAGCACATGGGACGCGCTCTCCAGCAACATGGTGCTGTATGTCAACGGTGTTGAGCGCAGCCGCATTACTGACACCAACGGCTCGGCGTGGCCGACCCCGGGGACAAATTTTTATATCGGCGGCGGACATTCTGGCAATACACCTGCGCGCGGGGCGGCCTCGGACTTGCAGATCTTCGAGACGCCGCTCTCGGCCAGCCGTGTGGCCGAGATTTTCAACGAGAAGCGCATGCAACAGGGCGGGTTGATCGCATACGTGCCATTCGACGGCACGGCGGTGGATGTTGTCGGCGGCAACGCGGTGGTGCTGGGCGGCTCGCCGGTCTACGTCAAGACGCAGGGCGCTTTCTACAAGGGGCTGAGCTGCGGGACGCCGACGGGGAACAGCGGCGACAACGCATCAATCTCCAACGTATTGGGATCGACGGTCGGCACGATCGCGCTGTGGTACTACGCACGCCCTTGGTACAACCACCAGACCCTATTCGACAATCCGGTCTATCAGCAGTATTGGGAATGCTGGATCTATGGAGACGGGCGGCTGGCTTCGCGCGTCAGCAACAAGACCGGCGGCGGCTTCGTCCAGTATGATCTTGATAACCTGCGCGGCCCGGACAACTGGTATCACATCGCGTTCGTCTGGGATCTTGGTATGGGCAAGACATGGCTGTACATTGACGGCGTCGTCCGGCAGACCAGTACGCTGCTAGAAAGCGGCTGGGTCGATCCCGATCCGACGTTGAATCTGGCGGGCGGGCATGCGGGCAATTCCAAAGGCAACGGCATTTGGGACGAGGTACGCGTCTACGATCGCGCCCTGACGGACGGCGAGATCGCCGCGCTGACGGTCGTCCCGCCTGAGCCGCCGCCGCGCGGCACAGTGATCACGCTCCGCTGAGTGTGCTGAATTTAGCGCATCTCATGCGTGACAACCCGTGCCAGTCACCATATTTGGTGGGTGTCGCAAGCGCAGCAGGGAACTCACCTGCTGAACAACGAGCGGACATAGTCCGCGTTGCGTTTGGCGTCGGCCACGCTGTTCTTTGAGGGGCTGGAGGTTTCAAGCACGATCCAGCCTTTGTAGCCGGTCTCGGTGATCGCGTCAGCCATGCGCTCGAAGAAAGGCTTGTCGTCGTCGAGGTACTTCGGCCCGTTCTTAAAGTGGATTTGAGCGATGCGCCCTTTCAGGGTGCGGATCTCGGCGGCCGCGTCATAGCCCTGCGATTTACCGGTGTTGTACACATCATAATAGATGCGCACGGCGTCGTGTCCCACCGCTTCCAGCAGCCGCAGGTTCTGTTCGGCGCTGAGCATGTTCTCCACCGCCAGCGTGACTCCAGCGGCGGCGGCGCGCGGTGCCGCTGCCTTGAGGCGCGCCACGGCCGCGTTGAATTCAGGCTCCTTGATCTGCTTGCCGCTCTGCAGGTCGCCCTTGCCGAAGAACGCCACCAAAACAGTTTTGGCACCGATGTCGCGTGCGGCGTCGATACACTGCTCCAGCCAGGCCGGTGCGCGCGGATCGCTTGCCAGCGGATACTGGTTCAGCAGGCCCATCATGATTGAACAGACCGGAAGCCCCGTGGCCTTCATTTGCTGGTGGAGGCGTTCGCGCGTTCCGGTCTGAAAGATGTTGAGCGTGTCGGCCTCACCGCCGGCACCGACCTCGACGCCGTCGAGTCCCGCCTGCTTGGCGGCCTCAAGCCCGACCACACATGCGCCGACACGGATGGTCGGTTGCGCGGCTGCCGCCCTGCTGTGGGACGCCAGGGTGATGGCGGCCAGCGATCCAGTTGCCTGCCGCATGAAACGTCTACGAGATAGATTCATTTGTACTCCTTCCTTTGCCTCTGCCTATTCACGATGACACTCATTATGGTGCGATCCGGGTTGAAGTCAACCGGATATTCCCATTAAACCGTATGAACTGTGAATTGATGAATGTCCGGCCCCTCGCCTTGTGTGGTCTTCGTGCGAGGAATATGAAACTTGAAACCAGAAACCAGAAACCCTTACAATCATCGAGACAGTCGAGGTTGGGCTGTCGTTGGTCTGAATGATACGGAGGATGGCATGGACGAGACGGTTTTCACGATGGGCAAGGAATTGGACATGAAAGAAGAGATGAAGCGTACGCTCGCGACGCCGAAGCTGCCTGCGAATGTCATGCTCAAAATCATGTTCCTGACCTTTGACCTGCTGTACGGCAAGGCACGGTCGCTACCCAAGGTTCTGGTGCTGGAGATTCTGGCGCGCTATCCGTATTGGGCTTGGGAACACGGCTCTTACCGTCTGCTCTCTAAGTGGTATTGTGGCACACGATCAGTGCCGCGTGAAAAGATCGAGATCGCATTGCGCCACATTCAGATGGGACGCGAAGCGCAGGACAACGAACAGTGGCACATGCTGCTTTGGGCCGATCTCTGCCACCAAAAGGGCATTCGGCTCTCCTGGTTCCGCCATCTGCTGTTACCGCGCATCATGACCTTTGTCTACTTCTGCCTGACGCGCGTCATGTACCGGCTCAATCCGATTTGGTCGTTTGCGATGAATGCGGCTTTCGAGTCGCACGCCGAACACGAATACATGCTTTATGCGCGCGAGCACCCAGAGTTCGAGCAAGAGCCGGTCGATTCCGTCTGGTTCGCCTATTATCCGCGCCAGAAAACTCTGGCCGACCTTGTGCGCCGCGTGGGGCTGGATGAGCGCGACCACATGAATCACTCACTGGCTGAGATCGAGCGTCTGAAGGCCGCGCAAGTGAAACCATGAAACATGAAACTTCATGAAAATCAGTGGCGCGTCATGGCGGTTGGTTCTGCGCGTGCGCGTAACTCCAAAAAGCCTTCGTGTCCTTCGTGTGAGAAAGAACCGGGGTAATGCTTTTACTCTCACGGTTGCGAGCCACTGCGTGGCCGCAACAAGAGAGGTTGACCCGCGACATTCGACTCGCGACCTGCGGCTGGAACAACGCCCCCCAAAAAACCTCTGCGTCTCTGCGCCTCTGCGTTAAAAACATCCCGAGGACTGCCCCCAAAAACCTCTGTGTCCTCTGTGCCTCTGTGAGAGAAAAACGCAGAACTTTCAACGCTCAATTTTTTCGTTTAAAGATGCGGGGCGAGGATAGCGGGGATGGCGGTGGTGAAGGAGGTGCGGCGACCAATACCCAGTCGCTCTAGATCGGAGGAGTCGAGATGGGCGTCTTGGGGACGCGGTGCGCCTGTGGGCGGCGTGGGGTCGGCCACGATGTAGGCGGGATCGGCACCGACCAACGGCGCGAACAGACACGCCATGTCGTACTTGGTCATCGCTTCGTTGCCGCTCCAATGGAAGATGCCGCCGAAGTCCGGGTCTTGCAGTCTGCGTGCGGTCATGCCGACAAGCACGGCGGCAACATCCGTCGTGTTCGTGGGATAGCGCGTTGCCCAATGCTCCATCTTGACCTGTTGGCCGGGTGCGGCTTTTATCAGGGCGTCGGCCAGTACGGTCACGGATGATTCGTCCAAGCGCTCGACGTCGCCGTAAAGAAGCGGCACACGCAACACAGCCGCCGCGCAACCGGCTTGCAACACCGCGTGTTCGCCATCGAGCTTGCTCTGGCCGTAGGCGTTGAGCGGGTGCGTGGCGTCGGTGGGCCGGTAGGGCGGCTGCGTGCCGTCGAATACGTAGTCGGATGAGATGTAGATCACAAAGGCACCGTGCGCGGCGGCCCATTGGGCGATGGCGGCGGTGCTGCCGACATTCAGGCGTTGCGTGCCTTCCGGATCGCGCTCGCTTACGTCGGGCCGGCGCTCGGCGGCGGTGTGGATGATGACGTCCGGTGCGAGTTGGTCGAGAAAGCCGGGGATGGCGTCGGTCTGCGACAGGTCGATGCGTTCCAGGCCGGGGGCGGTGCGCCGGAATGCGGTACCGGTCACGCGCCAGTCATCGCGGTTGTTGCAGGCGCGCAGCAGCGGACGTCCGAGCAGGCCGGTGGCGCCGGTGATCAAAATGTGCGGGGTGGGGGATGTCGTTGTTGTCATGATTTAGTACCTTACGGATTGTTTGTTTAACGCAGAGGCGCAGAGACGCAGAGGTTTTTTGGGGCAAACTAATGCACTAATTAACTAACGCACTAATTAACTTGGGTTGCGGGCTGCGCCCGCATTAGATGATACGTGTGAGTAGATGGTTGGCCAGTGCCGCGAGCGGCATGGTTTCGCCCGGCAGACCGTCGAGCGTCGCGACCGCTTGCGCCGTGAGGCTGTGCGCCCAGTCGCGTGCCTCGTCGGCGGACATCACCGCGAGGCAGGAGAGTTCCGGCGTCGCGTCGGCAGAAGCGGAGGGCGCGTCGAGCAGGTCGTCGATGATCTGGAAGGCGAAACCCAAGGCGTCGGCAAAGCGCGAGAGTTTGTCGACGGCGTCCTCGTCCCCGCCGGCGGCCAGCGCGCCGAGGCGGCAGGCGGCTTTGAAGAGGTCGGCGGTTTTGTGCTGGAAGACGAAGTCGATGACGTCGCGCGTGGGCGCGGCGGCAAAGCGGATGTCTTCCACCTGTCCGCCGATCACGCCGGCGAAACCGACGGCGGCGGCGAGTTCTTTGACGAGCCGGGCGACGGTGCCGGGACGCCGTTCCGGCGTGTTGGCCAGCATGTCGAAAGCCAGCGTCTGCAAGGCGTCGCCGGTCAACACGGCGATGGCTTCGCCATAGCGGGCGTGTACGGTGGGCTGGCCGCGGCGTAGCAGGTCGTTGTCCATGCAGGGCAGGTCGTCATGCACGAGCGTGTAGGTGTGGAGCAGTTCGACCGCCGTGGCGGCGTAGCGCGCGTCTTCTGCCGAACCGCCGACGGCTTCGGCGGCGGCCAGACAGAGGATCGGCCGCAGGCGCTTGCCGCCTGACAGCACGGCGTGGCGCATCGCTTCCACGAGGATCGCAGGCCGCGTTTCGGCGGCGGGCAGGCTGGCGAACAGATGTTCTTCGACCGCGCGTTTGCGGTCGGCGAGATAGGTTTCAAGTACGAAGGGCATGGCGGTTGTCCTGTTGGTCAGCAGACCTTGCCGGGGTTGAGGATGCCGTTGGGGTCGAAAGCGTGTTTGATGTTGCGCATCAGGTTCATGGAAACTTCGCCGAGCGACTCGGCCAAAAACTCTTTCTTGGCGAAGCCGATGCCGTGCTCGCCTGAGACCTGTCCACCGAGTTCGTGCGCCTTGGCATAGAGCAGATCGAAGGCTTCGCTGAGTTTACGCGCGTAGGTCTCAGAGTCGAGGTCGTCGCGCAGCACGTAGACGTGCAGGTTGCCGTCGCCAGCGTGACCGAAACCGCTCAGGCGCACGCCGACTTTCTGCTCGACCTCTTTGGTGTATTTCACGAAGTCGGCCACATGGTTGCGCGGCACGACCACGTCGCACTCTTCCATTTCGGTGGTTGAGGCCTTGATCGCTTCGAGGAAGGCGCCGCGCGCGCTCCAGATCGAGGTCTGGCGCTCGTCGGTGTCGGAGATCAGTACATCCCGAGCACCGGCTTGCAGGCAGATTTCGGCGACTTTCTCATAGATGGCTTCGACCTCTTCGCGGCTGTTGCCGTCGAAGGTCAGGAGCAGGTAGGCGTCGGACGAGTGATCGGGAAATTTTTTGCCCAGATACTGTTCGGCGCAGAGGATCACCGGTTGCTCCATGTATTCGATCGCCGTCGGGATGTACTTGGAGCGGATGATGACGGGGACGGTTTCGATGGCCGTCGCGAGATCGGCGAAGGGGATCAGCAGGCTGATGGCTTTCTTGGGCAGAGGCAGCAGTTTGAGCAGGGCTTTTGTGACGAAGCCGAGCGTGCCTTCGGAGCCGATGATCAGATCCTTGATGCTGTAACCCGAGCTGTTTTTCACGATCTTGCCGCCGACCTCGATGACGTCGCCGTTGGCGAGTACCACTTCGAGGCCGCGTACGTAGTCGCGCGTGACGCCGTATTTGACGGCGCGCATGCCTCCGGCGTTGGTGCTGATGTTGCCGCCGATCGAGGCGCTTTTCTCGCCGGGGTCGGGCGGATAGAAGAAGTCGCGTTCTTCGACAAACTTGGCGATCTCCATCAGCAGCACGCCGGGCTCCACGGTCAGCGTGAGGTTGTCTTCATCCAGTTCGAGGATGCGGTTCATACGCGCGGTGCTCAGCATGATGCCGCCATGGAGGGCGACGGCGGCACCGACCAGGCCGGTGCCTTGTCCGCGCGGGGTGACCGGCAGACGGCGCTCGTTGGCGTAGCGCAGCACGGCGGCGACTTGCTCGGTGGAGACGGCCTCGATCAGGAGATCGGGGAATTGATGCACCGCGCCCATTTCATCGTGGCTGTAGTCCTCATGGATCTGCTCGCGCGGCACGACTTTGCCGGTCGGCTCCACCACGGATTTGAGATAGGCGATGTCCGCTTCGGTCAGGCGGTTGAAGGTGGGTTCAGACATGGGCGCACTCTCCTTTCGCAAGCATGTTCAGAAGTTCGGGGATGATTTCGCAGACATCGCCGATCATGGCGGTGTGCGCGACTTTGAAAATCGGCGCGTCGGGATCGATATTGATGGCGATGATCTTTTCGGCGCCGCTCATGCCGGCGACAAACTGAACCGAACCCGACACGCCGCAGGTGATGATCAGCTTGGGCTTGACCGTGCGTCCGCTGAGTCCGATCTGGCGGCGCGGTTCCAGCCAGCCGGCTTCGATGACCGGACGTGTACCGCCCACCATGCCGCCTAGGCGGTCGGCGAGTTGTTGCAGCAGTTCGATGTTTTCACGCCGCTGGATGCCTTGGCCGGCCACGACCAGCACATCGGCGTCTTCGATGTTTTTGACCGGCTCCTTACGGCGGGAGTCCAGCGTTTCGATGCGGGATGCCAGCATCGCGTCGCTTGGCGTCACGGCGATCACTTCGCCGCTTGGCTCAGCGCGGCGCTGGGGCGCGGAAAAGATTTTATAGCGGACGGTGGCGAACTGGGGACGGTGGCGCGGCGTACGGATATGCGCCATGATGTTGCCGCCGAACGCCGGGCGGATTTGGTCGAGGTCGGTGTTGGACTGTATGTCCAGAAAAGTGCAGTCGGCGGTCAGGCCGGTGCGGAAACGCGCGGCCACGCGCGGTGCCAGCGAACGGCCGATCGGCGTGCCGCCGACCAGAATGACGGAGGGCTTGCAGCGGTTGACGAAGTCCTCGAACACCGCCGCGTAGGGACCGATGCGGAAATGTTCCAGTTCCGGGTGGTCGTAGACCGTGATCGCATCGATGCCGTAATGCCGCAGATCTTCGGTCAGCGCGGTGAGCTGGTGGCCGGCCACCACTGCGTAAACCGGGTGGCCGATTTTGCCGGCGAGTTCGCAGGCTTTGCCGACCAGCTCCAATGAAACCGGGTGGATCTCGCCGTCGGTCTGGTCGATATACACTGCGACGCCGCGCCATGCGTTTTTATCGACCGAAGTCCGCTGGGCTTCGACGAATTCAAACGCGCCGGGCGGGCCGTTTTTGACGCAGAGCTTGCACATGCGGCACGCCGCCGAGATGTTGACGCGATCCGCGTTGACCTCGATGGCGCCGAACGGACAGAGGCCGGTGATTTTTGAAAGGTCGGGAATCTTTTCTTGATGGACGATGAGTTCTGCCATGACGCGCTCCTAAACCAAAAATTTTGCATCGCGCAGGTAGCCGCAAAGCCGCCCGGCCAGCTCGCTTGAAGAGCCTTCCCATGTTTCGCGGGTGACGTCGTGTTCGGGCGGGAAGATCCGCACCACGTTGGTCGGCGAACCGTTCAGCCCGTAACGGTTGGGGTCGGTGTCGGGCAGGTCGGCCAGCGTCATGCGGCGCACGGCAACGTCGCGCGTCGCCTTCTTGCGTTTAAACGAGGGCAGGCGGGGGGTGTAGATGTCTTTGTTGACCGAGAGCAGGCAGGGCAACGGCAGACGGATGGTCTCTTCGGTGACGGGTAGGTCGACCTGCACGGTTACCGTGCGCTCCTGCAACTCGTGGATGGCAATGACGTTAGTCGCATGGGGGATGTCGAGAAATTCGGCGATTTCCGGGCCGACCTGCGCGGTGTCGCCATCGGTGGTCTGCTGGCCGCAGATGATGATGCCGGCCTCGCCGATGACCTGAATGGCTTGCGAGAGCGTGTAGGCGGTCGCCAGTACGTCGGCGCCCGCGAACGCGCGGTCGGTGACCAGGACCGCTTCGTCGATGCCCATCATCAGCGCCTCGCGCAGCGATTGTTCAGCCTGCGGCGGCCCCATGGAGAGCGCGAGGGTCGTGGCCTCCGGCCAGTGCGCTTTGAGGCGCAGCGCGGTCTCGATCGCAAACAGATCGTACGGGTTGATTTTTGATTCGACGCCGTCGCGCTTCAGTACGCCGGTTTTTTCGTCGATGTCCACCTGCGTTGTGCCGGGGACCTGTTTGATACAGACCAGGATTCGCATCTTACATATCCTCCACAATAACTGACACGCCATCCGGGATGACCGTCACGCGCGCGTCGGGTGGTGCCGTGCGCCGCGCTTTTTCAATCGCCTCGGGCAGACTCGTCGCTATCTCCATGCCCATACTCTGGATCATTGCCGGGTCGCAAAGATCGCTGACTAAAATCACGCGGTGCTTGGCCAGGATGCGCGCAAGGATCTGGACCTCCCATTGATCGGGCGTGGTCTTGTCCTGCGGCACCTGCTTGATCGCGTCCAACAGTTCTTGCGGACTTTGCATTTCGGCCAGCGCCTTGAAAAAGTGTTCGCCGCCCGCGCCGTCAGAGCAGCCCGCCACCATAATCACGGTGCCGCCGGGTCGGCAGCAGGCCTCGGCAGCGGTCATGCCCTTGACGGCTTGATAAACATTTTGGTCAAGCGGATAGCCGCCGTTACCGGTGATCACGATATCGGCGAGGACGCGGGGGACGGTGACCTCGCGTGCGAGGTGGCTGCAACCGGCGGCGTGCGCCTCTTCGGGGTGGCCGGCAAAGGCGGCGCGGACACTCTTGTCGGCGTTGATCGTGACGTTGAGAATGAACGCCAGACGCGCCTGCTGCGCGGCGAAGAGCATGTCGCGATGGATCGGGTTGTCTTCCAGACTGCCGGCGCGGGCGTACGGGGCGGCGATAAAGGCGGAGCAGTGGTTGGCGAGCACAGTGGCGCGACCGGCGATACCGGGCAGGATGCTTTTGCGGCCACCGGAAAAGCCTGCGAAAAAGTGGGGTTCGATGAAGCCCTCGGCCACCAGCAGATCGGTGTCCAGCGCCGCGCGGTTCAGCCAGAGTTCGCCGCCGGAAGGCAGGGACGCGAGTTGGCGCAGGCTCGCGGTGTCGGTACAGTCGTGCATCAGGAAGGTTTCGCGCTGCACGACCTCTGCGCCGAATTTATCGCGCATCTCGTCGGGCGTCATCGCCCGGTGACAGCCGGTGGCCACAAGGATGCGGATGTCGATGGCGGGATTGCCGCGGCGCAGGCGTTCGAGCAGCAGCGGCAGCGTGACGCGGCTGGGTACCGGACGCGTATGATCGCTGGTGATGACCGTGGCGGTCGTCTTGCCGACTGCGAGCGTTTCAAGCGGCGGCGAGCCGATGGGGCGGTCCAGCGCACGAGTGACGCGCTGGCGTTGCTCGTCGATGGAAGGCGACTGGGTATCTGTGGTGGCATGGCCGGGCGGTGTTAAAATCACCGCCTGGCTTTCGGGGGGGAGATCCGCCTCCAGCGCGGACGTATGGTAGGGGATGCGTATGCGCGTCATGATACAGTTTGTTCCGATGGAGGGACGATGGGATATTGCCACTCGCCACGGTAGGTGCGGCGCAACAGCTTGTCGGCCTCGGGGTCGCCGGTTGTTTCCTTTTCACCCTCCCACATCACGCTGCGTCCGAGCTTCATGGAAATGTTGCCGAGCAGGCAGAGGGTTGTGGCCCGATGGGCACCTTCAATGTCGCACAGCGGCTTGCGCCCGGTGCGGATCGCTTCCAGAAAGTCAGCGAAAAGTTCTTTGATGTTCTGTCCGTCCGGTTGGTTGAGCGCGGCGGCTTCTTGGATGACCGGCTCTTTGCGGTTGGAGGGGTAGAAGCTCCAGCCTTGCGTCCAGGCCAGATGGAAAACGCCTTTCTGGCCGTAAAAATAGACACCGACATTCTCACCTTTTTCATGCGGATTGCCTGTGAAGAGGCGGTGCTCCCAGGTAACGGTGGGGCCGTCGGCAAAGCGCCATGTCGCGACCTGCATATCCGGCCCGTCGCTGGTTTGCTCTTCATCCGTCAGGATCGCCGGCCCGCGGATCGGACGGCCGCCGGTTGAATAGCAAGAGACCGGATGTTTGAGATCGGTGATCCACAACACTTGGTCGAGCCAGTGGATGCCCCAATCGCCGAGTTGGCCGTTGGCATAATCCATGAAGTTGCGGAATCCGCGCGGATGGATGCCGCCACCCCAAGGGGTGTCGATGTCGCCGCAATGTGGGCGCAGCGGGGCGGGGCCGCACCAGAAGTCCCAGTCGAGTCCTTTGGGCGGCTCGCTGTTGCGGCGGGGTTTTTCCGAGCCCCCGCCGTAGGTGATGAAACAGCGGATCAGTCCGATTTCGCCGAGCTTGCCGGAGCGGATGAATTCGCGTGCGCTCTGGTTGTGCGGTGCGGCGCGGCGGTGCGTCCCGACCTGGACGACGCGGCCGTATTTTGCGGCGGCGTTGACCATGGCGCGCCCTTCGAGAATTGTGTGGCTGATGGGCTTTTCGACATAGACGTGGGCACCTTGACGGCACGCTTCGATCATGATGAGAGCGTGCCAGTGATCGGGCGTGGCGACTAGGGCGATGTCGGGTTTTTCAGTGGCGAGGCACTCGCGGAAATCCTTGTAGCGTTTGGGGACGGTGACCCCGCGTTTCGCGAGATTTTCGGAACAGCGCGCCAACATGCGTTCGTCGACATCGCAAAGCGCGGCAAGGTCACACACGCCAGTATCCAGCGCCACGTTTAGAATGTTGGTGCCCCACCAGCCCGCACCGATCAGTACGACACGGAACCGCCGTGCCTCTTGCGCTCTCGCGATAAACGGGGCGCGCCCGGCGGCGATCATGGCAGCCAATGAAGCGTGAGAAAACGCTCTACGTGTTAAAGTCATATCAGCCTCCGCATAAGGCCGATAGTTTAGCACATTCGGCTTGCTGCTCAAGACTACTGTTCGAAGTAGGTGTAACCGCGCAGTCCGTTGTCGTAGGCGGCGAGGATCTCGCGACGTTCAGCGGGCGTGATGCGCTTGCCCTTGACCGCGTCCTCCGCCAGTGAGCGAAACTGCTCCATCAGCCGCTCGGGACGGTATTCGACATAACTGAGCACATCGCCGACCGTATCGCCCTGCAACTCCTGCACGTATTCGATCTCGCCGTCCTCATCGACCTGTACGCTTACGACGTTCGTGTCGCCGAAAAGGTTGTGCAGGTCGCCCAGCGTCTCCTGGTACGCGCCGACCAGGAAGGCGGCGAGCATGTAGGGCTCGCCCTTGCGGAGCGTATGCACCGGCAAAACCGACTTAACATTGTGATGGTCGATGAACTTATCGATGCGCCCGTCGCAGTCGCAGGTGATGTCCGACAGGTAGGCCATGCGCGTGGGCTTTTCCGTCAGGCGGTGGATCGGCATGATCGGGAAGAGCTGGTCGATGGCCCAAGCGTCGGGCAGTGACTGGAAGACACTGAAGTTGCAGTAGTAGACGTCCGCCAACAGGACATCGAGTCCTTGCAGGTCCTTCGGGATGACCTTGAGACCAGGCAGTAACTCGCGGATGCGGGTCAGGATGTGCCAAAACAGGCAGTCGGCGGCAGCGTGCTGGCGCAGCGTGATATCGCCGTGCTTAAAGGCCTTTTGAATCTCTTCGCGGTAGTAGAGCGCGTCGTTGAAAGACTCTTGGACGTTTTTGAGGCTCAGCGTTTGCGACACATACATCATGTTTTCAAGCGCTTCGGGAAGCGGCTCGGGGATGTTCTCTGGGTGGTCCCACTCCTCGTGGATGGCGGCATCGAGCACGTTGAAGACCAGCACCGAGTAATATCCGATCAATGCGCGGCCGGACTCGCTGATGACCTTGGGGTGGGGAACCTCATCCTCATCGCAGGCGGTCATGATGCCTTCGATCACGTCGGCGCAGTACTCAGAGACATCGTAGTTCGCGCTGCTGGCAAAGTTGGTGTGCGAGCCGTCGTAATCGATGGCCAGCCCGCCGCCGATGTCGAAAATCCCCATGCGCGCGCCCTCCTTGACCAAGCCGACGTAGAAACGTGAGGCCTCCTTGACAGAATCGCGGATCTCACGGATGTTCGGTACTTGCGAGCCGAGGTGGTAGTGCAGCAACTCCAGACAATCCAGCATTTGCGCGTTGCGCAGTTCGTCAACCACGTCGATCACCTGCGATGGCGTGAGGCCAAACACACTGCGCTCGCCGCCAGACTCGGCCCATTTGCCGCCGACACGGCTGGAGAGTTTCACGCGGATGCCCATGCGCGGCCGTATGCCGAGTGCGGCTGAGCGTTCCAAGATCAGGTTCAACTCGTCAGTGGTCTCAAGCACCAGAATGGTCTGGAGCCCCATTTTGAGCGACGAGAGTGCAAGGTCGATGAACTCCGCGTCTTTGTAGCCGTTGCAGATCAGAAAGGCTTCGGGGTCGCGCATATAGGCCAATGCGGCGATCAACTCGGCCTTGGAACCCGCCTCAAGTCCGTGGTGGTAGGGGGCACCAAACGTGACCACGTCATGGACCGCTTGCTGCTGCTGATTGACTTTAATCGGGAAGACGCCGCGATAGACGTTCTGGTAGCCATAATCCGCAATCGCTTTTTGAAACGACTCGTTGATCAAACGGATACGGCTGCCCAGCAGGTCACTGAATCGCAGCAGCAGCGGCAGGCTCATGCCGCGATCATGCAGGCCCCTGACAATGTCGGAGAGTTTGACGCAGACCGTGCCGGTGGCGTTTTTCAGATTAACAGCCACGAGACCATCATCGGTCACTGTGAAGTAACCCTGGCTCCAAGCGTCGACCCCGTATAATTCGGCACTTTTCACGCTGCTCCAGCCGTCCAGCGCCTCTAGCAAATTTTGTGACATTTCAGACCTGCTGCCTCGTATGCTCGTGTTGTTGGCGATCAAAATCCCTGCACGTCCTGTCTTGTGTCAAGGACACGTAAAAAACAGACGCAACCTTGCCAAACCCGCAGCAAAAGCGCAATAGGAAAAAGAGGAAAAAGAATTGTGTGCGCATATGGGCAATATTGCTTCCGTTGGGCCGTTTATTATATACTACGTCCAAACTGGAAAAAGGACGTGCATGAGCAGGAAGTGGAGAGAAATGACGCAACATGCCGACAGTGCCAAAGACGGTCGTCGGGCCATAAGAGCCGTTTGCCATGCGATGGCGTGTGGTGTGGTTTTGTCTGTTTGCGTGCTGATGATCGTTGCGTACGTATTCGAAACGTCTGCGCGTGCCGAAGGTTACGCCGGTGAAGCCGTGGTCTTCTGCTCGGCGCGGTGGGCGTTGCTGATAAACGGCGGCATTGCAGTCCTGGGGCTCGTTTTCCTGGTATGGTGCCTGGTCTTGAACCGTCAGGTAGCAAAGAAAACGATTGCACTGGAGCAAAGCAACCGTAACAGTGAGTTCAATTTCCGGCGGTTGATCGACGGGATGCCGGATGCAGTTTTCATCCAGACAGATGGGCAGCTTACTTACGCCAATCCGGTCGCCTGTGCGTTGCTGGGCGCATCAACGCCCGATGAACTGCTGGGCGCACCGGTGCTGGGTTTCTTTCCAAAGACCAAACACGCATACATCACGGAGCGTATCGCGCAGTTGGACGCTGGGAGCGGTTATACGCCAGCGGTCGAACACACGTTGTTGCGTCTGGATGGTACGCCGATAACGGTCGAGATCACCACTGCTCCGCTTCGGCATAAGGATCAAAGCGGCACGCTTGTTTTTGTGCGTGACATCTCTGCCAGACAACGCCAGGAACACCTTTACGAAAGCTTGGTGGAGGACATGCCGGCGTACATTGTGCGGTTTACGCCGAAGGGTGTGGTGACCTTTGTCAACAACGCTGTCAGCACCTTTTTACAACAGAACAAGGAGGAGATTTTAGGGAAAATTACCGACGACTTTCTGTTGCCGGATGACCGGATGCGCTCGGACGCGGCACTGATAAACACATCGGCGGAAAATCCCCGTGCAGAGTACACGATCAACATTCGCCGGGCGGACGGCCAGTTGCGCCAGATACGGTGTCTGACCCGCGCGATCATCGGATCCGATGGCGCGATTGAAGAATTCCAAATGGTGGCGTTCGACATCACCGACCAGCGTCGCTTTGAAGAACGCCTGTCACAGACCAACAAGCTGGAGACAATCGGCATGCTGGCGGGCGGTATCGCGCACGATTTTAACAACATGCTGCAGACGATCCTGGGTTTCGGCGAGTTGGCGCTATTGGAAACGCCGCCGCCTGATCCGCGTGCCTCGGACATTCAAGAGGTCATCGCCGCTGCCAACCGTGCCAAGCGGTTGACTGGGCAACTGTTGGCCTTCAGCCGCAACAGTCCGATGAAAATCACGAGGGTTCAACTCAATCAAGAGATTGAACGTGACCGACGTATGCTAACGCGATTGCTTGGAGAGGGCATTACGGTCGAACTCGCGTTGGATGAAACGCTTCCCGACATTCTTGCCGACACAGGGCATATTGAGCAGGTGCTGTTGAATCTGGCCGTCAATGCACGCGATGCGATGCCTGATGGCGGCACCCTTGTTTTGCAGACCTCATGCGTGACGCTCGCCGCCAACGACGATCGGTTACACCCCGAGGCTTCCCCCGGCGATTATGTTTGCTGGTCGATCTCCGATACGGGGTGTGGCATTCCGCCGCATATCCAGACGAAGGTTTTCGACCCATTTTTCACCACCAAACCGAAGGATCGGGGAACCGGTCTGGGACTCTCGACCGTCTATGGGATTGTCCGCCAGTTAAACGGGTGGATTCTGGTTGATTCCGAACCGGGACAAGGCACCACCTTTGCCGTGTACTTTCCGGTCGCCAAGGAAGTTTCAACGAAACAGACGGAAGAGCATGGGACGGTTTCACGCTCTGCACGGAGAGACGCGAGGATCCTGGTGGTCGAAGATCAGGAAAAAGTGGCACACGTTGTGGAACGCATCTTTGCTTCACGTGGGTTCGATACGCGCGTGGTGGGTGGCGTGGCGGAGGCGCTTGCAGCGCTGGAGGAGCCGGGATCTGCGTATGATCTGGTTTTTTGCGATGTTGCGCTGGGGGACGGTAATGGTATTGAACTGGCCGAAAAGATCAGTGAGCGGAACCCCGACATGCGCTTCCTGTTTACCAGCGGCTATGTGGATGAGAAATCGGGTTGGACAGCAATCAAGCAGCGTGGCTGGAAATGCCTCGTCAAGCCTTGTCCCGCCAGCGAACTGCTGGCCGCCGTGGATGAGGCGCTGGCACATGATGCCGAGGGGTAATCAGATTATGAGTGGGAAAGCAACAACGATGATGCCAGATGCGAAAGAGACGGTCGTACAGGGACAGTGTTGCCGTATGCTCCGCATGCTCTCCGACTGTAACCGGATCTTGGTGCACAGCACGAACGAAAGCGGATTGCTCGGCGATCTGTGCCGCCTCTTGTTAGATGAGGGAGGATGCACGGCCGCTTGGGTCGGCACTGTACGGGACGATGCGGTGGGAACCGTCAGAACGGTCGTGCATGTCGGCTTCCAAGGAAACATACCGGCCACCTTCGATTTGATGGACACGGAAGATAGCGCAACGTTTGAATCTTGGGTCAGCCAGGTCATCCGCACGGGCCAAATGCGCTGTTGCGATGATCTGAACCAGATACCCGGCGACCTGGACCTACGACGTCAAGGACGTGGAGACCGGAACCACGCTGGAGAGCGGCGTCGATCCGACCGCGACGCCGCACAAGTGGCAGCGGCCGTCCATCGGCCAGATGATCGCCGCCACGTTCGGCTATGCCCACTACGAGGACGACGGTTCCGGCGGCGAGCAGCTCGTTCTCGGCTGGATCAACGAGATGGTGGATCAGGAAGCCTGCGAGTCGGCCATCGAGTCGGAGTGAGGAGGCGGCGTGGGCGCACCCGGCAAATCGGTGGTGATCGAGGGCGGCAAGCGTGGCGTGCTGCTGGGCGGCAAGTCGGCGGTGTACAACGCCGAAGAGACCTGTCCGGCCTGCTGCATCGAGTTCTCGCGGAAGTGGTCGTTCACCGACCAGGGCTTCATCGACGGCGGCCAGGGCGGGGCCTACCGCGCCTATGACGACCCCGACGACGTGCCCGCCAGCCCGTGGACGGTCCTCAATAATGGCCTGGGACTGCGGCTCGACTGGGAGGACGACTACAACTGCCGATCCCATAACCCCTACACGCAGAACGCGACGGCCACATGCGAGATCACCGTTCCCAAGCGCATGCTCATGACGGTCAACTGGTCGGGCGTGGGCGAGGTGCAGGCCCCCGGATTCGATGTGATGAGCCTCTATGTGGACGGCAATCTGGTGGGATCGGCCCACGCTCCGGGCGGGAGCCAAGGCTGCTCGCCCATGGAACCGGTTGTTTCCGACCCGCCGCCGCCCCAGCAGGTGATCCTTGAGCCGGGACCGCACACACTCTTCATCAGCGCATCGACCAACGATCCGCTTTACCACTTCGACGCTTGGTATCAGTTCGCGCTGACCTTCGCGCTCGCGCCGTAACCATTGGAGGACCCCGACCATGCCTGACACCCTGATTCCGAAAGCCAAGAAGTGCGGCAACTGCCCGCCGCTGGTCGTGCCGCGCCGGGCCTACACGCCGAGCCGACCGAGCTGTATCGAGTGCGTCGAAAAGCATCTCGGCGCGGCCTACGTGCTCCTGACCGAGGCCCGCGACCGGCCTGCGCCAAGCGGAGCGCGGCAGGCAGGGGGCTACGCCTACCGGCTCCGCGCCGTCGGGCACCTGTTCGAAGCCGAGGACGAGGCCCAGGAGTGGCCGGAACTGCACGCCACGATCCGCGACGCCCGGACGCATTACCAGGCGGCGGGGGAGATGCCGGACTGGCAGGCACTGGAAGGACTTCTTGCGGCCGCCATGAAGACAACACGCTTGGAAACAGGCAGTTAGACAGGAACGCCCCACGATCACAACCTGCCTGGAGAGTTGTTTGGTGGATTATAGTTGCATTGTTGCGCAACGATGCTGTATAGTATCCCCCCATGAACCCAGAAGAACTGAAAGCGCGGGCGCGGGTGATGAAGGCGCTGGCGAGTCCGGTGCGGCTGAAGATCGTGGACGAGTTGAGCCGGGGCGAGCGCTGCATCTGCGAACTGCAGCCGCTGTTCCCGATGAACAAGTCCACGCTCTCCCGGCACGTCGCCGAACTCAGGAACGTCGGCATTGTCGGTGAGCGGCGGGACGGCGTGAGGTGCTACCTACGGCTGTTGACCCCTTGTGTCCTCAAGATGTTCGACTGTGCCATGAACGTGATCCGTGCCGAAGCGAAGCGCCAAGCGGATCTGGCCAACGGTGGAAAGGTGACTGAACCATGAGCGAAGGCAATCGCAAGGAGCTGAAGATACTCGGATGGCTGGTCGGCCTTTTTCTGGTGCTCTACTACCTTCCCGTCGAGGCCGCACGTTTCCAGGGCGCGATCATCGAGGCGTTCAAGCTGGCCAAATGGTATGCGCGGGAACATGTGCTCCTATGCCTCGTTCCGGCCTTCTTCATCGCCGGAGCCATCGGCGTCTTCGTCAGTCAGAACGCCGTGATGAAGTACTTTGGGCCGAAGGCTTCGAAGTGGCTCTCCTATTCCGTGGCTTCGGTCTCCGGAACCATCCTCGCCGTCTGCTCCTGCACGGTGCTTCCCCTGTTTGGCGGCATCTACATGCGCGGTGCCGGTCTCGGCCCAGCCGTAGCGTTTCTCTACTCCGGCCCGGCGATCAACGTGCTGGCCATCGTCCTGACGGCCCGTGTGCTGGGATGGCAACTCGGCGTCGCCAGGGCGGTCGGGGCTGTCGCATTCAGTGTCGTCATCGGTCTGCTGATGCATTTGATCTTTCTCAAGGAGGAGCGAGCCAAGGCCGCGCAGGCGCAGGACGTGTATCTGGGCGATGACGAGAAAGGCGACCGTCCCCTGTGGCAAGTGGCGTTGTACTTCTTCTCGATGGTCGGAATCCTGGTATTTGCCAACTGGGGCAAGCCGATGGAGACGGCTGGCTTGTGGTATGCGATCTTCCGGGCCAAGTGGCTCGTCACGGCCCTGTTTGCCGCGATCCTGGGGGTCTGTCTGTGGCGTTTCCTGAAGGTGCGTCTGGCGTGGATCGTTCTGGCGGCGATCCCGGCGGTCGTTCTGGCGCTCGCGTTTCCGGGACACCCCGTTCTGGCTTTCGCGGCAGGATCGACCGGGTTGGCGGTGCTGACCTTCTTCGGTGGCGCGGAACTGAAGGATTGGCGCGACCAGACATGGGGTTTCGCCAAGCAGATCCTCCCGTTGTTGTTCGGCGGCGTTCTGGCGGCTGGTTTCTTCCTGGGCAGTCCCGAAGGCAAGGACGCCGGGATCATCCCGAACGTGTGGATTCAGGCGCTGGTAGGCGATTCGCCGTCGGCCCTGCTCGGTTTGATTTCCGGTGACGGCAGCCATGTGCCGGGCTGGCTGGCCCTGCTCTGGCCGGTCTGGACCAACTTTTTTGCCTCGATCACGGGAGCGCTGATGTACTTCGCCACGCTGACCGAGGTGCCGATCCTCCGGGGACTCCTCGACAGCGGGATGGGACAGGGCCCGGCCTTGGCCCTCCTGCTGGCCGGTCCCGCTCTTTCACTGCCGAACATGCTGGTGATCAATTCGATTCTCGGTCCCAAGAAGACGCTGACCTTTGTCGGACTCGTAGTGGTCATGGCGACTGTCACGGGGATCGTGTTCGGCGCTATCGTGAACTGAAGGGAGCAAGACATGAGACGAATACAGGTGCTGGGCACGGGTTGCCCGAAGTGCAAGATGCTGACTGCGAATGCCGAGACGGCGGTCAAGACGCTCGGTGTCGAGGCTACGGTCGAGAAGGTCGAGAAGATCGCGGACATCATGAAGTTCGGCGTGATGATGACCCCGGCCCTTGTGGTGGACGGACAGGTCAAGAGCGCGGGCAAGGTGCTGAGCGCAGAGGACATCAAGGCATTCCTCGCGTGAAGACCACATCAACAGGAGAACAACCATGAGCGACAAGAATGCGTGTGCATGCGGCGCGGCTCCGAAACTGATCTTCGCGTGTTCCGGGGCGGCGGACGTTGGTGCGGTTGCCGATCAGGCGGCGCGTAAGCTGACGAAGGACGGCGCGGGGAAGATGTTCTGCCTGGCGGGCGTCGGCGGGCGGGTGTCGGGGATCATGGCGACCACGGAGTCGGCCGCCAGAATCCTGGCAATCGACGGGTGCCCGCTGAACTGCGTCAAGAGCTGCCTGGAGCAGGCCGGTTTCAAGAAGTACGAGCACCTGCAATTGGCGGATCTGGGTATGGAAAAAGGCAAGACGCCGCCGACTCCCGAAGCCGTTGCGAAAGCGGCAACGGCTGGGGCCGCGAAGTTGGCGTGCTAATCGACGGAAGGCGAGACACACATGAACAACGACATCGAGAAGAAGGAAGACTCCCCCTGCGGATGCGGAAGCGGGAGTCGCTGCGGCGGGTCTGGCAAATGGATATGGATCGCTTTGGCCGTGGCAGTGGTGGGCGTACTAATCGCCAAGAACGCTGGCAAGAAGCCTGTGGATGTTTCACCAACGGTGGGCGACACGCCTGCGGCGGCGGAGGCGAGCGCCGTGCCGACGACGGCATCGGAACCTGCCGCACAAGGCAAAGCACTACCGCGACTGGTGGACCTGGGAGCGCACTCCTGCATCCCCTGTAAGATGATGGCCCCGATCCTGGATGACTTGAGGAAGACCTACGCCGGGAGAATGGACGTCGTGTTCATCGATGTATGGCAGAACCCGGACGCGGGAAAGAAATACGGGATCAACGTCATCCCGACACAGATCTTCTACGATGCCGCCGGTAAGGAACTGTTCCGACATGAGGGGTTCTTCGGCAAGGACGACATCCTCGCGAAATGGAAGGAACTGGGTGTGAGCCTGGCCGTGCCCGACGACACACCGGGATTCAGCCGCTGGCAACCCGCCCAGCCGGATGCGCGTGACACGGCCGCCATCTGCTACCTGTGCGACGGGGATATCCCGTCACAATCCCTGGTGGTGGTTGCGACGGACAAGGGCGACGTCCGGTTGTGTGGGATGCACCACTACTTCGTCATGTACTCCTGCCTCACCGAGGACAAGACCGCGTTCGAGGACAAGGTCAAGGTGACAGACTGGGCAAGCGGTGAACTCGTGCCGGTCCGCGATGCAGCCTACGTCTACGGGATCGACCCCAAGAGCGGTCGTCCGACCATCAAAGCCTTCGCCGACCAGGCGATGGCCGAGAAGGAACGCCAGACGAGTGGCGGCACCGTGCTTGCGCTGCCCGTGCTTCAGGGCAAGGAACTGGCCAACACATGCGGCTTCTGCGACCGTGCGCTCTATCCCGAGGACGCGGCCGAAGTCATGGTCGGCGACGTGAAGACGTGGGGGTGCTGCTCGCATTGCGCGCTGGGTGTGACCGCCCGAACCGGCAAGGATATTGAAGTGCGGGAACGGGACCGCTTGACGGGCGAGCCGGTCGTCGTCAAGACGCTCAACGGCAGCGTGGCGTCTCTGGAGCCGCCCACGGCGGTCGCCTGGTACGGGCAGCGCACAAGGCCCGACGGCACGCATGCTTCGGCGGGGTGTTTCCATCAAGGGTTCTTCGTGAATGCCGAGAATCTGAAGAAGTGGGTGGAGTCAAACCCGCTTGAAACGGGCGAGCAGATCACCATCGCAAGGGCGCTGGCCGACAAGATGAAACTCACGCCGCAGCAGATCGGGAAGGCGTGCAAGATCGGCGAGTGCGCACCGAAATGATCCGGAGAGCGTGATGGAACAACTTTTCACAGCACTTTCCCGGGCCGTCGAGGGATCGGCCGGTCTGGCGTTGGGCGCAGCGTTCGTGTGGGGTGTACTGAGCATTCTTCTCAGTCCCTGTCACCTCGCCAGCATCCCGCTGATCGTCGGGTTCATCGACCAGCAGGGGCGGATTACCACGCGCCGGGCCTTCACGATCTCGCTTCTCTTTTCGGTGGGAATTCTGATCACGATTGGCGTGATTGGGGCTATTACAGCTGCCGCTGGCCGGATGATGGGTGACGTCGGTCGCTGGGGGAACTACGCTGTCGCCGTCATTTTCTTCGTCGTTGGCCTGTACCTGCTGGACGCCATCCGACTGCCAATGCCGGGAGCCGCCCAGCCGGGAATGAAGCGCAAGGGAATGCTGGCGGCCTTCATCCTGGGATTGGTGTTCGGCGTGGCGCTCGGTCCTTGCACGTTCGCCTACATGGCCCCCATGCTGGCCGTGACGTTCAGGTTGGCGGCGACCAACCTGCCCTACGGCATACTGCTTCTCCTGCTCTACGGCGTGGGACACTGCGGTGTGATCGTGCTGGCGGGCACGTTCACGGAAGTCGTGCAGCACTACTTGAACTGGAACGAGAAGTCCAAGGGCGCGGTGGTCCTCAAGAAGGTCTGCGGTGTGCTGGTGCTGCTGGGCGGGCTGTACTTGATCTACACGGCGCGCTGAACCGGGCGGCGGCCCAGCGTTCCGGGTACGGAGGCGATCAATTGCGGAATTGAAGGACTGACTGTAAGAAGCTATGATTTCGCTGTGTGACGAAGTGTAGAAAGGACAAGACGGGGAGCGGCCAATATGTTCGAGCTCAATAGCCTCATGACAGCTGGAAAGTTCTTTCTGGTGATCGCCGGGGAACTGGTGCTCATCTTCATTGCCGTGGCGTTCGTCGTCGGCCTGCTTTTGGAGTATCTCCCTCCGCAACGCATCCGTGGGTTTCTGGCGGGGCGACTGATCTGGGTGCAGTATTTTCTCGGAGCGGGCCTTGGGGCCATCACCCCGTTCTGCTCTTGCTCGACGGTTCCCATTCTGTCAGGTCTTCTGCGCGGCGGGGTTCCTTTCGGCCCTGTGATGGCGTTTCTCTTTGCCTCCCCTCTGCTGAACCCAGTGATCGTCGGGTTGTTTCTCATGCTGCTGGGCATGAAAGTGACGGCGGTCTACGTGGCCGTGACCTTCGCAGGAGCCATGCTGACTGCGGCAGTTCTGTCGCGATTCGGGCTGGAGCGGGATGTGAAGCCGTTGGCTGGCGCTCAAGGCGGTGGGTGCTGCAATGCAGAGACCGTGCCCGATCCCGTTGCAGCGCATGCGGACGCGGCTGAGGGTGGATGCTCTTGCGGAAACAGCGAAGCGCAGGCGGATCGGCCGGTAGCGGGTTGTTGCAGCGCCAGCATGGACGCGGAGTCCGGTGAGAACGTGCCATTCAGGGATCGCATGAAGCGCGCACTAGCCTCGGCGGTTGACACGTTTAAGGGTGTATTCTGGTATCTGATGCTGGGTGCGGGGATCGGGGCCTTCATCTACGGGTTCTTCCCGCAAGACCTGGTGGTGCGGATCGCCGGTCCGGGCAATCCGTGGTCCATCCCCATCGCGGCTGCCTTGGGCGTGCCCATGTATATCCGAGCGGAGACGGTGATCCCTATCGGGGCCGCCTTGATCGGCAAGGGCATGGGTGTCGGCACGGTTCTGGCCCTGGTGGTTGGCGGTGCCGGGGCGAGCATACCGGAGATCATCATCCTGAGTTCGATCTTCAAGCGGCGTCTGGTTTTCGCGTTCATTCTGACAGTCTTTGCAGTCGCGGTTGTGGCGGGCTATGCGGCGGACCTGATGGGAATCGAACCGCTGATCTCCGCAACGACGCCGGAAAGGTAGACTATCCATGAACGGCGAAACCATACGAGCGACGTTGCGCGTGACAAAGGCGCTGGCGGATCTGCAACGGGTGCGGATTTTGATGATGCTGGAACCTGGCGAGCTATGTGTCTGCCAGATCGTGGAAGTTCTGGGGCTGGCTCCGTCCACAATCTCGAAGCATCTCTCCGTGCTGAGCGGTGCCGGGCTCGTGGATTCGCGGAAGGAAGGGCGTTGGATGTATTACCGGTTGCCGCAGGGCGCATCCGGGACATTCGTGCGACCTGCGTTGACGTGGTTGGCCGACACTCTCGCAGAGGACGGAACCATCATGCAGGACGCACGGAAGTTGAGATCGGTGGTGTCCTGTGATCCAGAGAGTCTGTGTCAGCGTCGACGAGGCCAGAAGTAGTCGTGCAATGCAAGGGATCGGAACCATCTGAACGGAGGTAACGAATGGATGAGAAGACGAGGGAGTTGATTGCGGTCGGTGCGTCCGTGAGTGCGCACTGTCAACCGTGCCTGACGCACCATGTTGCCAAGGCCAAAGAGATGGGCATCGAAGAGACAGAGATTCGCGAGGCGATAGCCGTTGGCCATCTGGTCGAGAAGGGTGCGATGTCAGCCATGCGCCAGTTCTCGGCTAATGCACTGGGTGCCCTTCCGTCGACAACTGCTGGGGTCTGTTGCGGCGGCGAAAAACCGAAGGGGAAGAGTTGCTGCGGCTAAGCGTCGCTTGGAGCAGCCTCTCGTAAACGTTTTGGATAAGCGAAAGGATCGGAAACGTGAGCACAGATGCCGGAATGGCTGGTGATCGGAAACTGACCAACGTGTTTGAACGCTACCTGACTGTGTGGGTGGCGCTCTGCATAGTGGGCGGCATTGTCCTGGGTAAGATTGCGCCGGGCGTGGCCAAGTATCTGGACGGGCTGTCCATCACGGTCAACGGCGCTCCGGTGGCCTCCATCCCGATTGCGATATGCCTCTTCTTCATGATGTATCCCATTATGGTCAAGATCGACTTTGCGTCGGTCATCAAAGCGGGGAAGAGCGGCAAGCCGGTGTGGCTAACGCTGTTTGTCAACTGGGCGATCAAGCCGTTCACGATGTATGCCATCGCGCTGCTGTTCCTGGGCTTCCTGTTCCGGGGACTCATCGGGGCGGAGGCGACCGATCTGGTGAAGATGCCGTTCGGTCTCGATCTCGCTGTGGGTGCCACGCATGGAGCGGGAACGGTGGTGATGGTGGACGGCGTCAAGATGCTGCAGGTACCGCTATGGCGGAGCTACTTTGCCGGCTGCATCCTGCTCGGGATTGCGCCCTGCACCGCGATGGTGCTCGTGTGGGGGTGTCTGGCGCGGGGTAACGACGGACTGACCCTGATCATGGTGGCGATCAACTCGCTGACCATGCTGGTGCTGTACGGGTTGTTGGGCGGATTCCTGCTGGGTGTCGGACGACTGCCGGTCCCCTGGCAGGCTCTGTTGCTCTCCATCGGCATCTATGTGGCGCTGCCGCTCGCGGCTGGGTACTACTCGAGGAAGCGGATCATCCAGGCCAAGGGCGAGACCTGGTTCAAGGAGAAGTTTTTGCATGTCCTGCCCCCGATTACGATCATCGCCCTGCTGACGACCCTCGTTCTGCTGTTCAGTTTCAAGGGCGAGACCATCTTGGGGAATCCGCTGACCATCCTGTGGATCGCGATCCCTCTCTTCATTCAGACGATGTTGATCTTCTGGCTTGGGTACTGGTGGGCGAAGCTGTTGAAGTTACCCTACCAGGATGCGGCCCCCGCCGCCATGATCGGCGCGTCCAATCACTTCGAAGTGGCCATTGCCACGGCGACGATGCTGTTCGGCCTGTCATCAGGTGCGGCTTTGGCAACGGTGGTCGGCGTCCTCATCGAGGTGCCGGTGATGCTTTGGCTCGTGAAGATATGCCTGCGGACGCAGCATTGGTTTGGAGATGCGCGGGCGTAACGAACTGGCTGATGGACATGAAGGGAGTAACATGACAAAGCACAACAGTGAGCGGGTTCGGGAGATGGTACGCAAACGATACGCGGGCATCGTCAGCGGCGGGAAGAGCGGTTGCGGCTGTTCGACGCCGTCCTGCTGTTCGGCCAAGCCGCCCTCGGCCAAGGCGCAATCGGCGAAGCTCGGATACTCGAAAAAGGACCTGGAGACGGTGCCGGATGGAGCGAACATGGGGCTGGGTTGCGGCAACCCGCAGGCCATCGCCATGCTGAAGAAAAGCGAAGTCGTCTTGGACTTGGGCGCGGGCGGTGGATTCGATTGTTTCCTGGCCGCACGGCAGGTGGGGGCGCGTGGGCGGGTGATCGGCGTGGATATGACGCCGGAGATGATCGCCAAGGCTCGCGAGAACGCCCGGAAGGCCGGGACCAAGAACGTGGAGTTCCGCCTTGGTGAGATCGAACACCTGCCTGTAGCCGACTCCACCGTGGACGTGATCCTGTCGAACTGTGTGATCAACCTCTCACCGGACAAGGAGCAGGTCTACCGTGAAGCGTTCCGGGTGTTGAAGCCGGGCGGGCGGCTCGCTATCTCCGATGTCGTGGCCATTCGTCCGATCCCGACTGCGATTCAGCAGGACTTCGAGAAGCATTCGGGGTGCGTGGCGGGAGCGCTCCAGGTGAAGAAGTTGGAACGTATTCTACGGGCAACCGGCTTTGCCAGCGGTGCCGTGAAAGTGAAGGAACAGAGTAAGGAGTTCATCAAGGACTGGTTCCCCGGCAGCGGGGTCGAGAGGTATGTACGGTCGGCCGACGTCCAGGGCATGAAGCCGGGGAGGAAGACACGATGAAGGCGCTTACAGTGGTTGACGCCGGAATCTGCGGATTCCAGACGCGGATTCACGCCGAGAGCGACGATTCGCAAAATGTGACGTTCAAGATCGCCAGCGGGTGCGAGAAGGCTCGGAACTTCGGCGAGGCGCTGACGATTATGTGACCAAGCCCTTCAGCGCGCGCATCCTGACGGCGCGGGTCAAGGCGGTGTTGCGGCGTTCCGCCGTTGAGCCGGAAGACGAGAAGGAGACGCTGTCGCAAGGGCCATTCGAGATCGACCGGCTGCACCACACGGTCCATGTGAACGGGCAGCCGCTGGAACTGACATTAAGCGAGTTTAAAGCACTGGAGCTTTTCGCAAAGCGCCCGGGCGTTGTCTTTTCGCGTTATCAGATCGTAGACGCGATTCACGGGAAGGACTATCCGGTGACTGATCGCTCGGTGGATGTGCTGATCGTGGGCTTGCGCCGCAAGCTCGGCGACTACGGTGAGTGGATCGAGACCGTGCGCGGTGTGGGATACCGAATGAAGGTAGGGTAAGCTGTGATTAGAAGAACGCTGTTCTGGCAGTTTTTCGGCGTGCATATTCTCCTGCTGATCGCGGCAGTGGGCTTTGTAGCCTTCTACATGTGGCAGTCGAACCGGACGACCTACTGTCGGCAGTGGCTGCGTGAGTTGGAAGTGCAGGCGCGTCTTGCGGCAGCCCTGTTGCCGGATGGCGATCCAGCCGAGGTCGGTGCGGCAGCCGAGCACTTTTTTGAACGGCTAGGCGCAACCGACGCGCATCGCTTCACGCTGATCCTGCCGGATGGGCGGGTGATCGGCGATACCGAGACCAAGGCGAGCCGGATGGAGTCGCACAGTGACCGTCCCGAGGTGGCCGAAGCAATTGCAAAGGGGCGCGGCACGAGCCAGCGTTACAGTTACAGCTTGGGGCAGTCGATGCTCTATCTAGCGTTGCGCATCCCGGAACAGGGCACACTGCGCGCCGTGATCCGTGTGGCAGTGCCGGCTCAGATCATCACGCATGAAACACGGGCCGCTCGACGCGTGATGGGGGGGATGGTGGCTGTGGTGCTGGCAACCGCATTGATTTTGAGTTACGGTTCGGCACGGCGTGTCATCAGGCCGGTGGCGGGTTTGCGGCGCGGTCTGATACGGATCGGCCGCGGCGAGTTGGATTATCGGTTGCCGACGCCTTCTGTGCCGCATTTGGCTGATTTGGTGCGCGCCATCAATCGAACGGCCGACCGCTTGCAGAAGCATATCAACGCGCTGAACAATGAGCGGTCGTTGCGCACGCTTATCCTTGCGAACATGACACACGGCGTGATTGCAATTGATCCAGACCACACGGTGCTCGACATGAATGAATCAGCACGATGCCTGTTGGGACTGAAACATGTTGCGGCGGCAGGCACGCTGATCAGCGACGTGCTTCGCGAGCCGGTGTTGCTCTCGTTAATTGATGACAGCGAACAGAGCGAGGGGCCGGTTGAACGTGAGTTGACTGTGGCGAACGGCGCAGGTGGTGAACGGCGGCTGAACATGCGCGCCACCGCGCTGAATGACGCCGACGGCCAACGGGTCGGTACGCTGCTGGTGCTGAGCGATGTCACCCTGCTACGCCACCTCGAAACGGTGCGCCAGGATTTTGTCGCGAACGTCTCGCATGAATTACGGACGCCCGTCACCTCGGTCAAAGGGTTTGCCGAAGCGTTGCTGGACGGGGCGCTGGACGATCCGGAAAAAGCAGAGCGGTTTGTGCAGATCATCATGCGCCAGTCCAATCATCTGGAATCGATCATCAGTGACTTGCTGGAGCTTTCCCGGCTGGATGAACGTGCCGGACAGTCGCTCGACCAGCAGGAGACGTCGATCAGCGAGATTGTCCAGCATGCGGTTGAGCTACGGCAGACGCTGGCGGATGAGCGGAACGTGACGCTGGCGGTGACGTGCGAGCCGGAACTGAAGGTGCGCGTGCATGCGGGGCTTATTGAGCAGGCACTGGTGAACCTGATCGACAACGCGATCAAATATGGTGTCAACGGCGGGGTCAACCGCGTCGAGATCGATGCGGCGCAGGAGGGGCCGACAGTACGCATCACCGTGCGCGACCATGGTCAAGGCATCGAGCCGCAGCACATCGGGCGGCTCTTCGAACGCTTCTACCGCGTGGATAAGGGGCGCAGCCGTGAACAAGGGGGGACCGGGCTTGGTCTGGCGATCGTTAAGCACATTGCGCAGCTCCATGGCGGAACGGTCACGGTGACGAGCGAGCCGGGCAAAGGCACTGTCTTCACGCTCCGTTTGCCTGCGTGAAGCGCTGCTCGGGGTTTTTTAACGCAGAGGCGCAGAGACGCAGAGGTGTGGCACGGGCATCTTGCCCGTGTTTCATGGGCGGGACGCCCATGCCACAAGGTTTTTTGGGGGCAGGGCAGGCGGTTATTGCGACCACGCAGTGGCTCGCAATTTTGAGTGTAAAAGCGCCGCTCGGTTGTTTCACGCGAAGGCGCGAAGACGCGAAGGTTGGAGGGCGAGCGTCCCCGCGAGCCGCGCCATTTGAGCGTTGAGCGTTTTTTCTTCCGCGCCCAAGCCCCGAAGGGGCGGCCTCACCTTAGCCCAGGGCAAGCGCAGCGCCGCTCTGGGTGCGGTAACGAAAGGCGTAGTGGCCTGAAGGGCCTCTTCAAAAATGACCGGCCGCGCGGTTTGAAGTGCCCTTTCAGGGCACTACGTTTTGGGGTGACACTACCCGGTGTCATACGCCCTCTGTGGTTAACAATCCATCCCCGATCTACCACCAGTGTGTCCAAAACCAAGTTGCTCTACCACAATGACCGTTTGGCAGAAAGCATGGCTGTGCGAAACTCGTGTTTCACCTCTTTCATTTGTTGTGCAATCAAAGCTCGGGAGGCCGCATCCTTCGCACACTTTTTCTTCGCTCTTAATTCGAGCAAAGTTTTTTCGTACTCCCGGGTAAGGGTTGCAATATGATCTTTTTCTCCATTAGCCCAGAAACACTCTTTCTGTCCTTCAATCATGTGAGCCCCTACCTCAACATCATCACGGAGCCCGATTTGTGAACGATTTTGAAGGAGACGTCGGTGGCGAGTGTAAAGCTCAAACGCGTGTCGTTGTGGGAGGTGAGAGCCAGCCCGACGCAGAGGTTGGGACTCCAGCCGGACACGTCGATGTCCGTGCCGCCGTAGGGTGTATGCACGCCGTTGACGTAGGTCTCGATCTTGCCACGTTTTTTCACCAGTTTGAAGGTGACCGGTGTCGTTGCCGTTGCAGCGCCAGGGACGCCACCAGGTACCGCGCTGGCGGTTGCACCGCCGGTGGCATTGCGCACTTGGATGCGGTAGCCATTGGCGGAGCTTACGATGACGCACATGTTGCGGGCGTTGGCCGCCGTGCCGTCGCGAACCATCAGGCCGACCTTGGCCCAGTTGTCCGAGGGCAGGAGCGAGTTGAAGGTGGCCTCGATCTCAAAATTCTCCGAGGTCTCCTGATAAACGAAATGCAGGCCGTCGGACGATCCCCAAAGATCGTTGCCTGCCCCGGTGAGGGTACAGGAAAAAGCCTCAGGCGTGCCGCTCATCACGGCATGGCCGGGCTTGGCGGTGTTGATGTCGATGTTGCGCCACGCCCCGAAAGTACTGGGCCCCTCCGGTGCCACTGCGAGCGGTGTATCGTCTGCAGCCAGCGGATAGAGTTGTGCGGCCGGGATGGTGATGAACTGTCCGTCCAGCCCGTAGCCGTGCTTCCACCACATGCGGAAATAGCCTCCGCCCGTACCTTGCTGGAAGTAAATGTGGATCGGCACGCGCTGTCCGGCTTCCAGCCAAACAGGGGCCGAGGTCTGTGCGGTAGAGGTGTATCCCCAGTAGTAGATGACCCGCTTGCCGTCGACCCAGACGGCGATGGCGTCGTCGGTCTGCGTGCGGAACCAATGGTAACCGGTATACTGCGGCACAACC